>Ga0209367_1000371_pt1 | contig 42383 bp, 22 predicted proteins | sample WorMetLIZISLAND2_FD_187412 | JGI IMG/M metagenome (GOLD analysis project Ga0209367, IMG submission 187412) | Marine gutless worms symbiont microbial communities from Max Planck institute for Marine Microbiology, Germany - Olavius geniculatus... ... | reverse complement strand
GCCCACTACCCGCCCCACCCCGCGCCGTGGTACGAATCGTCATATTACCCTCCACCACGATGAGTGATGGAGTGACTGGCTGGACATCACAATGCAGCGTGACGGATAGCTAGTTGTGGCTCCACCTGGCGGACAGGTAGACTAATCATCTCACCTGTATAAGGCTAAGCTAAGGCTGCAGCGCCGGCGATGCCGTGACGCATCACAATAGGTCATGCCGCTGAGCCACAGACTGTCGTCTAAGTTTACACACCGCCACGTCGGTGGGCCGACACTCTAGATCCCCCGCGGGTGGTAGGCCCCTATCCGCCGAGATGCTCTAGTCTAGAGCTAGCTTGGCAACCACAAGACACATTAGCAAGCCGCTCGCCGAGAACCATTATCGTACTGTTCGGATCGCGACCTGGTTGCGTTTGCATAAGTCAGACAAGGCATATGTATACGAACGACGGCGAGGTCGAGTCAACCATGCAATGAATCTGCCAACGAACAGCATAGGTCATACCGCGTCACGCCTCACGTAGCGCAGATCTTACGACACGAAAATGTCGAACGCAAAATATCTTAATTCAGCGACCCGGGAAAAAACTTACAACCGTAGATGTAAAAATGTTTTAAAAAATGTTTTTGAATAAAAGTTTAAAAACATGTTTTATGCTTTTAAAATTTTTTTCTGTTTTTTTTTTGCTTTTCAATGTCAGGTTTTTGTTGTTGTTGAAACAAACGTCCAAAATGATGCATTTCTCATGGGCAAATTGCGTTTAGCGTCCATTTCCTAGACAGAGCGAGTGTTTTCATGACTTCATTTGATTAGTACTGACGGTTTTTCTTACTTGAATAAATACTGTAGTTTAATATTGTTATGCATGTTTTTAAACGTTTCAAAAGTGAAAAAACACGATTTTAAAGGTTTTTTAATTTGCAAATCAACGTTTTTATCATTTATGCTTACAACGGAACTATGAATGACGTTATTTAGTTTTTCAGGCGCTGGGAACTTTCTGTTCACTTATACATTAATAGCATATTTTAGTTCTGTGTGCGTCTGACCAAGCAGAGTAAGGCCGACCGTTTTCGCTGTTATTCTATTACTGCCTTCCGATATTATCTATTGAGTTACTATACCTTATCACATTTTACTGTTCAGAGCATTATGGGCGCGTAGTTTCGTCGTTTCGTCGGTGTATTGTTTGGTGTAAATGACGTATATATACGCGGCGCCAGGGTTCATTTTCAAACCTGTTGATTTACGACGGACACACTCACTGACTGAACCTGGCGCGTCTGGCCTCTGCAGCTGCTGAGCAGTCGCCACGCATCGGTGCCTCGCTGCTCTTATGGCTGTGAGTCGGCTCAGTCGGCGAGTCTAGTCGGCTGAATGCTGTCAAAGACGGCTCACGGATGGCTGTATACCTGCCACGAAGGCACTACGAGCTATAGATAGGCCTGTACACGCAGCTTGTGACTTAGTGAGACTAGACATGTATTTGAACGAGCGATGCGCAGCCAGTGGGCAAGCGATTTCTATAGGCCGTAACAAGCATTCAGTCATAGCGTCTTCGTCAAGCTTTAGGCCTATCCATCAAAAATGCTTGATACTGGCCCAAACAATGAATCGCCAAATTCATAGCTTCAAAAAAATTAACGACCACTGCCACACTCGGTATAGAAAATGTGCCGTAATGATTATCTAAAACATTTGCTTAACGGATCACACAGTCGAACATTTTTTGGGCTCAAAATGTTCTGGGTTAAAAGCGATTGGTTTCCACAAGCTTTAATTCGTTTGACTACCACAACCTTCGAAAAATTGATATTAACATTTTACAAGGTACTGTATAAAGGTGTGTGAGATGTGGTGGAACTGCGGGACCTTCAATCAGAGAGGCGGACATAGGTACTAAGCAGGGTCCGGGCACTCCGGCTCCGGCGTCCTTCAGTCGGGTGTCTGGCATCCGAGTATAGATTTTGACATACACTTCAGACATTTCCCCGCCGCAGTGCAAAGACGATACGAAAAAGATAATGTGTACAAACACGCACAAACATGATGTTGTAGCTTGTATTCTGAGCATCCGAGTCCGGATAGCTGTGAAATCAATCCGAGAAGGTTAGTGCACTCATTGAGTTTCATAAGCTTATTCATTGAATGCACTGTACTAGCGGACCGGAGTCGCAACAGGGCATCAGCGACAAATGATTCGCCGCTGGTTGGCTAGATTGCTAAATTACGACTTGCTATATCTTGTCGTCATGTAGGCCTAGACTGATCATAAACATGCAGACCGCTCGTGTAATCAGCTGATTTTTATAGTCTGGTAGCCTACGGTGGGCTATATTTCACTCAACCACGGTCCTCCCACATTTCTTCCGAAGATTATATCTGCCGTGAAAATTCACGGCAGATAGCGATAATCAACTACTTATTATCCGTGAATTTTCACGGAAGCATCTTTTCGCTTTTTGGCTATATGTCGTAAAAATTTATGTATTGAAACAAGAAAATAAGAAAATAAACGACTAAGCACACAGTTAATTATTGACGTGTTACACTATGCTGATGCGTCTGTTTGTCTGTCTGCTAGTTAGTTTAAAGCAGGTGGGAATTTTAATGCTGTTTTGTTGTAAATTGTCTGCCGCGAGCGCAAGTCTGGAAGTGAAAGAATTTTACAAATCGGTCAATGTGGGGCAAAAATATAGACAGACTCACTACGTACAGTTTATAGACCTACATTTTAGAAATATAAGATCACGGTCACGCTTTGAGACATTAGCTGAAAACTCATGGCCGCTTACCACTACACTACAGGCTACAGCAGTTGATAATTTGCTATTATTGCCTGCATAATCTGATAATACTGAACTAAATAGCAGCAGATAATAATATTTATTTTCTGTAAATTTTCAGGGCAGATAACACCTTGCCATTTCTCTTCCGTTCAAGTGGACAGCTACTTTGTTGCAGCTGCCAGTTCACAAATTAAGAAGTTACATTTCGCCAACAAAACACGATTATGCGTAATTATCAGAGAAGAGCACAATAAACTAAAGAAGACTACTCGAGTCACAGACGCAAAATTCCCGCCAGAAGAAAACGAGTTTGTCGTTCTAAGTGCAACGCTGTTTAATATTTATATAACTGTTCACAGGCCTAAGTGCGACAGTTGTCAGTGACAGAATTATTGTCTATACGTTTCAGGTCCAAATCGATCGATAAAATGCGCAGCTGCACTTTCGTTGGCAGATTTGCTCCAAACTTCTGCACAGCGCAGGTAACCGAAAGTTCAGCGTTCGTGTTTACTTTATCGTCTTTCAGAAGCACACAATCGTACAAAATAAGCGAGAGCAAATTAATTATCAATCAAACGAGCATTGTGCATATGTAGACAGTAAACCGACTCACCAATAGATGCGCAATCCGAAATATCGTCACTTTTTCTCCGCCGAATGATATCAGTCGTCAGTAATCGAGAGAGCGTCGGCGTCGCGAGCAGGCTTTCGTCTTGAGAACATACGTTTAGTGACAGCGCGGCTAACGGTCAGATCTAGCGGGCGTATTGTAGCTGTGCTGGGGCCGCGTATTTAGCGAGGTTATTGTTCAGAGAGACGACCCGCCACCCCGGCTGAATGCGTACGTGAATAGGCGGGCGGAGTACGTGTGTTTGAATGCGCCGTACCACGCCGCTAGCTTGCGTGCCTCGTTGGCGACGCCGCGTCCAGAGCGATGCGATTGGTCGGCGCCGTTAGCACACCTGTATACCTGCATTGCTGATCAATCAAGCGCCGAGCAAGCCAGAGAGCACGCTCTCGTGTTTACGCCAACCGTATATGGAACATGTCGGTTCCGGGCATGACTAAAGCAGCTAAAGCTTTAAGGCTAAGGGCTCGGCTAGCTGGTTGCGATTCAGTGACTCATGGCGATAGACCGTGGGCTAATAGGCCTATACATTACCTGCGATTCTTGACGACAGCCAATGCTTCTATTCAGTTGGCGATCTCACGGCTTATGCTGACGATGAATGGCTTTACCGAGACTAATCTGGACTCTGCTTTGCTTGGGAACAAGCTGACGTTATAAATGCACGGGCTATGGAAAATTCTCAATACTCTGCCGATTATTTACAGGCTAGGTGGGCGACGAGACGGCGACTGTATGGATATTCAATTTACTTATTTCAGACCACACGTAGCCATAATAAACAGAGGACAGAAGACAGGAAGATGACAAAATATAAACGAAAAACAGACAGAAACACATTAAAATACATGTATAGGAAAGTCCAGTTTTAGGTTTTTAACTTTTTATACTACACAACCAAATAATGCCCAGACAACAAACAAAAAATCAATGTTCGTCGTCGTTAACCTGGTTTTTTTTGTTATTTCATGGTTCAGTTTCACTTTATTATTGGGACACATACGATTAGAAGCTGTTTGTTTTCTTGTCTCCCCCTTTCCCCATCAAATTTTGATACGCTTCGTTCTGCAAGTAACTTCGGCAAGTTCTGCAAGTTGCTATCGGCTTTTTATCGCGCAGTCGCGTCTTCAACAAACCGCATTACAGGCTATACCAACTTGCCCGTCCGGGCCCTCCGTCTGCCCGGTACAGGTTCCTAACTCAAAAACAAAAAGGCGCAGAAAAACGAAAATTAGTGCGAACATTCTTCGCGGGGTGTAACCACTAGTAGCTCCAATTTTCAGTTCAAAAAATTTGCGATTAGGGTTAAGGTTTGGGTTGCGCAGCGCTATACGGACGGCCAAACAATACGTCGGCACTAGGTCGACATGTTTTTCTAGCTATAATTTTATGCGTCTTCTTTTTGCTTTATCGTGTACAATAGCAGCAATGCCGTGAAGAAATGTTTCGATCAGACTGAGATATACAAACTATTCTTCTGTTACGCCTTAGGCCCTACAGCCAAGATCTAGCGTACGTAGGCCTACTTGACATCGCTCAACTTTGCAATTGCTAAATCGGCCGACTGCACGTTGGCAGTTTGTTGTCTGGCTAAGAGTGTCGTGGGCGGTTGAGCTGCGTCAACCAAGACTTCAAACAATAATTATTATGCCGTCAATAAACTTGCCTTATAGGCACGAGGCCTAGCCTAGTCATTAAATTATTAGTCAGCATTGAATAAGCACCAGTTTGTAGTGCAGTTAATAATAATTGCGCTGCTGTTGTCAACGACTAAAAATTGCTAATGGTATGCGAGTGTAAAAATGACCATTATACGAGTGCAGTATGTGCGAATGTACGCCTATGCAGTGAGTGAAAAAAATTCAGACAGGTAAATCATAGTTCACAGGCACATTACATATTAGTTAGCGTTCAATGTCTTCGTTAGTAACAGCTGCTGTTCAAAGCGTAAGACTGTCAGACAATGATAACAAGTAATTTGAGAAAAGCTCACGTGACGCGCGATAAAAGCGGTTCTACCAGCTGGGCAATCGTGTACAGCATGCAATAAAATAATAATGCCTTTTGGAGGAGTACCCAATGTTGAAGCCTCCACACGGAAGACTCCTTGAATGTAAAATGTCGAAATTTAGATTGTTAAAATGGACGTTTTATGCTAAAAATTCCATAGGCCTACCAGGTTGTCTAGGAATATTTTCAGCCATTTAAAATGTGCGTTGCAGCCCAAAAATTAAAAAAGCACTAAAATCTCCTATCGTGTAAGGTTGTAGGTCATTTAAGGTCGTCGATGCTGACACCATTCAAAAGCTCGTCATTGTTATGATAAGCAGCATGTCGGTGCCTATCTGCAACTGTTTTCACGCCATACGAGTTAATAGCGGTAAAATAACCACTTTTTAAAGAGGGTACCCCTCTTTGATGCCCACCTGCGCAAACCTCCTTGAACCTAAAAAGTCAAGACTTGAGTTGAAAAAAATGCGTTTAATGGAAAAAAAATTCATGTGCAGGTTGTCTTGGTCTATATCCAGCCATTTCGTCGCAATTCACTTTTAAAATGCGCTCTGCAGCCAAAAAGTGCGAAAATTCACTAAAAACCTTTTTTTGCGGGGGGAGGTTCAAAGTGGTTCAAAGTTATGATGTTAATAAATCTAAAAAGCCCGTCGCTAGTCTTTGTTATAATAAGGAGCATGTATGCACCTATCTGCAACCGTTTTCACGCTACATGAGCCAATAGCAGTAAAATAAGCACTTTTTAGGGAGGCACCCCTATTTGACGCCCGCGTGCGCAGGCCTCCTTGAAGTTAGGGGGTCTGGACTTGGACTGCTAAAATCTACGCTTAATGCCAAAAATTCATACGCAGGTTTTTTGGGTTTATATTGGGTTTTGGGTCTATATCTAACCATTTCGGCGCAATTCACTCTTAAAATGTGTGTAGCAGCCCGAAATCAGGACAAATTTACGAAAACCCCTAATTTTCGGGTTTCAAGGTTGTTCAAAGTCATCGATGTGGACAAAACTAAAAAGCCTGTGACCAGTGCTTGTTCTGATAAACAACATGTCTGTACCAGGTCCTATCTGCAACCGTTTTCGCGCTAGACGAGCCAATAACGGCAAAATAACGTCTTGTTAGGGGGTACTCATCTTAAACGCTTTAGCTCAAGGGGATTCGAACCTCCTCACACAAGGGCACTAGTCTGTTGCTTGATTCCTACCGGTATTTAGCCTACATGTATATCCTGCGTCGTCATTTGTAACAAATGGCTTGTCAATTAAATATTAGTAATATTGGTAGAAAATTGCACAATAATAACTCATTTTTTCAGAATGATCTGCTGCATATAGTAGACAAAAAATAATTTTTAAAATTTCTAGATTTAGATTCTGATTCGTCTTTCACTCAAAGTTGATTCGGTACAATGCTGACTAAAGACTATGCGGCAATCACAATCCCGGTATATCCGTCATTCATTATTTTATGGGCCTGCGTACACCTACTCAATCTGATCAATCAGCGGAAATGACTAAACAAATGCAGAGATGTCGGACTGGCGGTTTGCTGTATATGACTTGAAGATGCCGATATCCACATTTAGTCACTTGTAACATAATTTATTAGCCTATAGTCCGGTTCAAGCAAACATGTTAGCTTCGACTATATTCTTAAGTTAACCGATATTTTTCAGCACACATGTGACAGGTCATGTTGATTGCGCTTAGGGAAAATATAGGCTACAGAGTACTTCAAAAATATGACATCATGTCTTTTGTTATGTATGCCTGCCTCAAATATGGGTAGGCCCAAACTGTCAATTTTCTTTATTCAGCAATAACTTATTTTTAACGAAGTCACTACATTACCTTGCACATGAATCGTTACTGTAAGAATACACCGTAAGAATATAGAGCAAACTGCGTGCCATGCGTTTTGGGCTAAGCCTAGATTGAGCTGGTCTGATCTTTAATAAGCATTTTATCAAAAAGATACTGATGAGTGCACGGGTGACTGGATAAAGAACAAAAAAACCCAGCTGTCGCTAGGGAAGACGCGATACAGCCTACACAGTTCTTGCTGCAGTACTGACCTTCAAGGTAATCCAAGGTCGATGATTTTCATCTCATCTGAAAGGGCGTATGCAATTTGCTATTAATGATGAATAGCAACCTTGGACCCATCTCTTACCGTTTAGTACAGAAATGTGGTCTCGGTCGAGACGGTCTCGAGACGTACTAACGTCTCGTCTCGGTCTCGTCTCGGACGAAATCCTCAACGTCTCGGTCTCGGACCGATGCGTCTCGGGTCTCATATTGGTCTCGAAACAATATGTCTCGGTCTCGGCCCATTAGGTCTCGTCTCGGGTCTCGGACCATTGCGTCACGTCGAGACTTTTATGCAGGCGCGCGTCGTGCATACTGTGGCTGCAGTTAGAGCGATACTAACCAGTATGACGTTCGTGGCTTATAAGTATTCGTTTAGTGTTTTACTCTTTCATTTACTTATATATTATAGAGCAGAATTATGTCATGTCAGTCTTTTTTCATCATAAAATGACCTAGTCGAAATGAAGATAAAGTGTCAAAATGAATACTATCAGCCAAATGTAGACGACGTATAATTTCAGTTGCTTGCAAATTGCGATAAACATAATGACCCATGTCTACAGCACTGCAGTTGCAATTCTTTATGGTGCAAGCCGTTAATTATTCAGTGATAATTGTCAAAATAAAGTGCAAAAACCCACGATATCACAAATAGAAAGCGCTTACCAAGGTGCGAGTTAATTAATTCGTATAATTTTTTTCATTGTTAATGTGTTTCACCATACGTCACGGAAATCGTTTCGGCCAGAGTCTCGGAAGCTGCAAGGTATCGTCTCGGTCTCGTCTCGGATTTTAAACGTCTTGTCTCGGTCTCGTTTCAAACAAAATTTTGAACGTCTCGGTCCCGGAGACATGGGTCTCGGGTCTCGTCTCGCTCTCGGCTCAGAAGGTCTCGTGTACATCCCTGTTTAGTCACAATAGCGCGTACTGACTGTCAATGTCATTTAAGGTCAATTATTTTCATGTCATCTGAAAGGGCGTATGCCACTTTCTATTGGTGATTAATAGTAACCTTGGCCTATCTTTCACCGTTTTCGAGATATGGCCAGTTTTCTGTTAAAATCACGAACTTTTTGGTCATTGATGCGATCGTCCTTAGTATGGACTATGAAGTCTGCGCGCCTACACAATATGAGCGCAGTTTCGTTTCAAGCTGCCGGACAACAGTGTTACTAGCCTATTAAAGGTGCGCCGTATGTTTTGCCGCGCATGCCAAGCAGAACGCGTCGCTCGAGCTGCAGTTGTTGTCTTAGCATCAGAATACCTGCAGGGCAGCATAGAGAGCTGCGACTCGTGAATATGTGAGTTGGCCCGGTCGGCCTAATACAATGTCATGAGCGCTGTATGTTTTACGACGCCACGTCGGGCCGAGCAAGCAGCCAACGAATGTATGACGAATGTACATCAGAAGGCTGTCACGCGAGCTCAAACTGGCGTCGTCATATTTATGCAGAAAGAGACGGACGGCGTAACAGTAATAACTGAGTAGGTCACCGGCCCTAGCTGTGACGCTTTCTATGCTAGTCACGTACCGTATAATTATTAGGTAAACATTGAAACAACGGTATGTGGATGATATGATGGTAAGCCTAATCCGAACCCCTACCAGTGGTGCAATATATAGAACTATAGAAATGACATTATGCATTAATATTGTCATTTGTCACTGAAATGTCTTCCTTTAACATTGCTATTGCAAGGTTAGCTAAGTTGTTTCTTCATTTACTATTTATGTGACTCATATATAACTGCTCTGCTGATTCTTACACTTGCAACTTATAGAAGACATTCTTCGATGCGACGCGAATAAGCTTATAAATTACGTGCAGCATGAAAACAGCCGTGAACTACTCTGCGGTGAACCCAATCGGAAACAACTCTGGCATAATAATGTCCGAAACCTGCACATAGGCCTAGCTGTATTGTGTTTGCAACAGCAGAAAAATCCGCCATTGTCGGTTAACATTGACACCGGCATGCAGTGTCACTGTCCTGTGCCAGTTGCACACGCATTACCTCGACACGTTGTTGTGAGAAGACCGAAGACCTAAACGGGGCACTGAATTTGCAGAACCTGAAAATGACGGACCTCCACTGTTGCACCAGCTGGTCAGTATAATTATACAGGGCAGACGTTGAGTTTAGTTTAGTCGCTCACGTTCAGCGCCAAGATGAGTACATGGTAGGCCGACTGAGTATCGACTGATAATAATTATTTCGGTTGATACGCAGTGTTCTGTAAGTGTCGTCATTTTTTTTGACTGAATGCATTCAGCTTTGACTTTTCTAAATTTGTCGTGAGTTTCGCGCGTCACAGTTATCAACGAGGCGTCTGTCTGTCTGTCCGTCCGTCACAACCGCAAAATCTGATGAAGAGACCACAACACAAACTAGCAAGAATTTTTAAAAATACTTTCAAACTGTGAAAATATATTACTGATAGCAATGGATAGCGATACAAAACTCGTGTTACATCAACTGTCACCTATACTTTTGATTACATAAAAGCAGAAAACATCGTCTGAAAATCAAAAATTAAGTACACGTTTTTGTTAATTTTATTTCTGTGTAACTGCAGTTCATAATGCACATATTAAGTCTAAATCGATGTAATCCTGCATTTTCCAGCCCCTGTGATTTGATCCGTCATTTTCAACGTAAGTTCTTATTGCATTTGACAGGTCTTGCATTTTCGGTCGCCTGGACGTGAATAGACCGAGGCGACTACGGCTTAGTGAAGCAGTGAGCAATACATGTACGATTGTGTATACGTAACAGCATGATGACAGACACCGTTAGCTTACCTTTATTACCCGCGCTACCCTTCTCACCCGCCCACGTAGCGTTAGCGTAGCGTCGACGAATTCTTTCGACGATAAAGAGTTTTTTCTCACGGGTTTCGGACCATCGTGCAGCGAACTGTGTCGGCTTGTTGACTGTAACGCCAGCGATGCTGAACGCGCGTCATAACCAGGCACAGCAAGTGGCCCCGTTATGTAGCCTGCATATTATAGCGGCGATAAATCATTCTTGTTGACCAGTGACTGGAACGTTTCTGATTGAGATATGACATATATTACCATGGACTACTTACTGCTAGGCCTGTATGTAGAATTTATAAAAAAAGAAGCCCAGCTGTCGTTAAGAAAGGCCGACCGTGCGCCGGTGTCCGAAGGCCAGCAAATGTGAATGGGGGTCAGTTCAGTACCCCTGTTTGGAAAAAGGGGAAAGTCGGCAATGGAGACATTATATCATAGTACATTTGCAAACGTCTAGCCTGCTAATAGTAGGCCTAACCGTTGCGCTAATACAGTTTGGCCGTATTGTGCGCCCTGCAAATTTTGGGGGTTTTGATCCCTATTTTGAACCCCTATTTTGGGAACACAAGAGTCTGTACGAGGTCGGCGATGGTACCGTCAAATAGGGCATTGGTAAATTCCTATAGGCTGTCAGTAGTAACCATGCCGCTAACTGAAGCGGTTTGGCTACAATTCGCAATACAAGTATTTGGGATGCAGACAGTACCCCCGTTTAGGAGAAATAGGGGGAGTTGTAGGGGATCTGAATTGGTTCCACACTTGCAGCCGTCACACAATCATAATTGTTTAAACTATAATTTTTCCCTTTAAGACGAACCGTTTAGCCACAATACATACATGACCGACAGACATAAGCCTGCGACATAGGCTCTATCGTTGGTAGGTCAAGGGTCGGCCCAGTAACACTTTGATGTAACTTTTAGACAAAATGTTTTCAGTTTGCTTTTTAAAGATATACATGTAGGCTATACGGACCTCTACCCGGTACAGTACCTACAGCACGAACAAGTTAGCTGTAATCCTGTAAAATTATTGTGCTATTATTGCGTCAGGAGCCAAGGAACAGAAGACTTGTGTCTTCGCAGCGTCACTAGCTGGCCCAGTATGTTCATCTTTGACCGTATACAATTGCAACTCTGTCTGTGGTGGCTAATTATGGGCATGAATGCAGTCGATATGGCGAGGTCGGTGTGGGAAGACAGATGAGGGGAGGGGGGCAGAGCTAGACCGTGCCAAAACATATTGATCAATCGATCGGTCGTTCCGTGAATGCAGGCGCTGAATCAGCCGAGCACCTGTCTATCAAGATAATAAACACTACAGGTAAGTCACGTGGTACGTCCGCCGTCATGTGACTGACTGATTCAGCGGCTTAGCACCGCGTCATCTGGACTTGCTTCATTCAGAATGATGCTGTAAGCTACAGTGTTCTCGGCGAATTTTATTTATCACCCAGACAGCTTATTCATTCATTCATTCATTCGTGTATTTACTTCGGTCAACGTGGCCCATAAACGCGGAATACAAATAATAGGCTAATACACGTAAATCGTCAATGGAAACTAAAAAGCAGGTAACGCAAAACCATGCATTGCAATTTTAAAATACTTGCATGGTAGCAGCGGACATTTAGCAGCACTGTCTAGCAGCAATTAAGTTTGCGCATTTGCACGACAACGAAAAACATCGAAGAATTAAAAAAACGTTATCTGTCATTTTTGAATAACCTTGCCATGACCATTATAGGCATATATTCATATTGCTCGCAAACTGCAGATACGCAGTGCGGCCACTCAGTTATTTGTTAGTACCAGCTTAGTATCTTCTATCATATTAATTCAACGAAACAATGACAGTTAGAGAACATAAGACATAGGCCTAGGATAGACTATTTACATAAAACTAAGAATCTGTCTTTTGAATAAAAAATGCCTGTAACTTCACATTAAAATAAATAAGAAAATCTGTATTTACTTTACAATGGCAGCAAACAAAAACAAAAAAAAATTAGAAAAGCATGCATAGGACATGTAATTTTTATGGGGTTAAATACTGTACGTTGTGCATGGCCACTCGCACATATTTTAGAGGCTTGCATCTGCGCCTCTGCAGCTTTGTAGAAGAACGATCTTGTAAACGAGTTCTTTAGTTCACTGTCGCCCAAGACAATGCTTTCTGTAAGTCATCCCGGCGGTTTTTATTGAACGACATCCAGTGATCCAAAGTGTAGACGTAAAACTTACTAGCGGAAACTGTATGCAGAGTTGCGAACAGCTATACCGTGACGCACGCGTACGCAACTGAAGGCCCCGGGCGCAACTGCTCATTAGTATGTACAACATCGAACTCGTGAGGTGCAAAATTAGACTGACCTTATTATATGCAAGTTTGTCGCTTCACTTGTACGCTTATTGTACTTTGAAGCGACTGACAGGTTCATATTGCGAAGCCTCTTAGGACGTCACAACCAAAATGTTTTAGGCCTATAAAGACGTTGTTCATAGTTGTGTGATCTACGATGAACTTTTATCATTAGCTGTATTTTATAGGTTACTTGATGTTGGAAATGGCTGAAACTACAAGTCAACAAGGTTTAAAATGATATTAGTGCCTTAACTTGACTAAAATAACTACGTAGGCCTATGCTTTGTATAGGTGGGACGTGCGGTAAAATGGTAGGCCTAAACATAATTAGCCTACCGGTGTCCTTTGCTGATAAGTGGTGAGTAATAAGTAATATTCCAACTAAGGCTTGCTGCGTTCCAGATTTTGTCATCGTGGCTTACAGGTAAAGCCTATCCCAGCTAGTGTTCAGCAAGTATATGTACCTTTCGGCGGCTTAACGCACCACTGCGTTTAGTCAGTTCTCACGGCCTAGTCAGAGAGATTAACCGATATTATTCCGCCCCCTCGTATAGGTATAGTGCAGATGCATAAATAGTTTAAATATGAGTCGGTACTACGATGATGACGTATAATTATGACCATGGCATCCAATGCAACACGTCACTTAAAGATCGAGCTACATTACATCACTCCACGCCCGTACATGCAATGCACGCTTAAGTTAACTAAACGCAGACCCTACCAAGAATCATATGCTGCTCACTGTCGCATTTTTGGACTAGAAAATTTTGCATTTTGCCTACTATGATAAAATACAAAAACAATTATACTCTAGATAAGATTGAAGTCTTTTCATCTACTGTAGGTTACTTGCGTCAAAAACCAGGAGTCAACTATTGTGAACCTACACGATTATGTGCTGCCGATATTTTGAATTGCAGTGACTAAGACATTTTTTCAAGACCACGACCAAAACGCAGACTTTGTTTTGTCTCGGCCGAGGCGCCTCAAGACCAAATCTTAGCATTGTAAATGTGGATACGCCTTGATTGTATAAATAATTATAATCATTATCTGCGCCTCTCGAATGTCACATCATTTCTCACGCTATGCGAGCACGTCGAAGAATAGACAGCCATTAATTACAACCATGAAATCGTCATAGCGTATAGTAGCAGGCGCGCGCGTAAAAAGTCTGAGGTGACGGCTTGATCTCGTGGGGTATGTGGAGGGGGCACAAGACGAGATAAAGGCTCGCCGCTGGGTGCATAAGGGGCGCATGTCGTCCCTAGCACGGATGAGTGACAAATGATAATCATTCACGCTTGGTCTAGCTCTCTGTCCCGATGTGCCGATTGTGTGTCGGAATGCTTGTTGTCGTCGACGGTGAGTGACGTAAGTTTACCCCTAGTCCGCGGAACCGCCGCCGTTAAGGCCTCGGACCGCAACCAACAGTTAAGTTATAGGGTGTGTACACGATCCAGCAAACGTCCAGCATTAGCACGTGTATTTTGAATACATTTGCGGGAAGTTTGCTGGACGTTTGCTGGATTGTGTAAACACCCCCATTAGAATTAGCGGTCCCGGAACGCTAAGGTTCCACGCCGCTGCCGCCGATAAGCTAGCAGTTTTAGCGGTTTAGCGAAAGAAATGAAAATAATCAAACAATGTGTTGTTTTCACACTGCTACAAGCGGAGTCAACGGCGCGTGTCCTCGCCAGTCGTCAGTTTTGCGGTGTACTATAGGAGTTACTAATGTGACTCCATGTGAGAACGGTAGGCCTATATTATCGCAGGCCTATGTCGTTATGAATTACGTACAGGTTGTTGTTTTTAAGTCTCAAAAATTATTACCAGTGACGGACGTCTCCGCGGTTTAAACCGCTAAGCCAGCCGTTGAGGCTTCAGACCAGCTGTTAAGGCCTTAGCAAACGGTTCCGGGGACTACGTAGCCTCGCCTACAACGTGCGCACACAGCGAGCATCAAGCATGAGCGATACGAAACACACGTTCCGTGACGCTGTAGGGACGTACGAAACCCACGTTCCTACACACTACTAATGCGGCGCCGTTGTCGCGTGCGGCGTTCCCACGGGCGAGCCTTGTAAGCACTGGAATGTGACAGCTCTAGCGTCATGGTGCAGGGGTGGCATGTGCGAGTCAGCTCGTCATGTTTTGTAGACTCTGGATAGCCAGTCGACATGCAAGAATGAATGCTAGCCTGTCGCTGGCTGTCGTCTTCGCTCTAGTGATAATTAATAGTAAATTACCGTACATCGGGTTGAGTGTTTACCACAACGTACTGTCTGACAATCCAGGCCCATTGAGATCACAAATATGATAACAGAGATTGGAACGGACCCCAATGGGTTTTTTAATATAGACCTACTGTTTAGTGTGTCTATACCTTAAGTCGCCTTTCTCTTACTTGCGTTAGGCCTATCTTGCTTTTTCGCAGACTGCATTTTTTCACAGTTTTTACGCGCGAAAGTAGCTACTGCAATTCTGTCCATCTGTCTGTCTGTCTGTCACACGGGTGGATCAGTCAAAAGCGGTGCAAGCTAGAATCACCACATCTTTACCGTCGGCTGCCTGGAAGACTCTAGTTTCAGAAACCGTAAAGCTTTTTTATAAATTCGAAGAGAGTCACCCCAAATGAGGGCGCTAAATGAGAGGGGGTTGGCAAAATTTGCGATTTTTGGCCAATAAGTCGCTGTATCTCGGTAACGGTGCGAGATAGGGCCTATAGGTTACTATTAATCATTAATAGGAAGTCGAACACTGGCTCTCGATTGGCGCCGAATTCAATGACCTTGAATGACTTTGAACGCCAAAATAGGGGGTTTTATGGATTTTTTGGCGATTACGGGCTGCGACACAAGTCTATATCATTCACAACGTGGCGCCACGCAACTATCGTTATGTGATCCAGAGAGAGAATTCGGTATTTGTATACATGTATTAACTTAGCGTGAACACCCCGATTTTCAGCTAAACTACTGAACTGGAACTGCTATAGGCTTTCGCGCGTCTCGTGAGCATTAGCTCAAATATCTTGTATAAACTTATGGAAGTTATGGTCTACTGACGACATGTTCGTGGCTATTGTACGCACTTCAGAGTGTTACGCAGTCATGGCTTGCTGGCGTCATCAATACACGACTTGTTCATGTCGGGAGCCGGACATTTCCCCTGGACATGTTCCTCCCCGGACGTTTCCCCCTGCTTTTCGAGTGCCTAGGACGTTTACCCCCTAGGCCAGTAACAACATATTATCGGAGTCAGCGCCGTGATCAGCGCTGACTCTGATAATATGTTGTTACTTTTGTACTGTCCCCCGGCATGGTCTGGATTCTGTTCAGCCGCAGATCGTACGAAGCTCGAAGCGTTTCTGCGGCGATGTCGACGACTCGGCTACTGCAGCGATGACACTCCTACCGTTACCGAAATGTTTGAAGAAGCTGATGATAAACTGTTTAGCCGTGTTTTAGCAAATAACAATCACGTGCTACAACAGTAGGCCTATCTGTCTAATCGGACAAACACGCAGTACAACACAAGAGCGCACGATAAAACTCTATCTCTAAAACAACGCAATTGAATCATAGAGATTTCTTCATAAACATGTTATACAAAGACATTTGCTAACCCACGTTCATGCGACGGGATATTATTTGCATGCTTCAGTTGTATGTTTTTAACGTTTTTAATCTGCTGTGAATACTAAGCTTATAGTTTTCATTAAGAGTACTTTTCGTTAGTCGCGTTTACCTTCCGCGCACACAATGAAACTTTTTCGTAAATGTTTGTATGTTTTTGACATATTTCATGTTTGCGTTGTCAGAAGTTGCATATTGTCAACTGTCATTAAACGAACATATGGTGACGACGGTGGTGGCACGCATGGTTCAGCCCTTGTACTGCGTCTCAAGTGTAAAAAAATATTTCCCAAGCGTTTAGTTAAAAACTACGTAAAATTTGTTTTTTTTCGAGCACGAACCTGAGAAAAATCAATCATAACGATCTAAAAACAGTAATTTTTAAGGCGAACTACAATCGGAAATAACAGATACCATCAAATTCGGAAACTAGGAAAGCACTCGAAGAGCGCAGACCTCCGCCAAGCATATTGACGAAAATTTCAGAGTGATCCAGAATCCAGGAAATCACCCCCAAAATTGAATTACTTGTAGTTTTTGCCATTTCCGACATTCCCTGAAAATTGCAAAAAGATCATTCTATAACTTTTGAGTTATCTTGCTAACACACAGACAAACAAACTCTGGCGAAAACATAATCTCCTTGGCGGAGGTAATAACCCAAGAGTTATCATCAAAATTCTAAAAGCACTGTCGGTTGTCGCTCGTTGTCGTATTCATCTTCATGAAACATTTTTATTAGGCCTAAACTTGCCGTGATCGCAACCCCCGGAGGCCAGATCGACCGTTGGAATTTTGGTGCCATTTTGGTACTGCCAGTGACTGTTTGTCGCCCACATTACTATTTCCGGTTGTCTAACGTCGTCGTCGTTCCCGCGTAGTCGCCGTCGCTTGGCGCGTAAGAAGAGGAGAAGAAATTTATTCGGCTCAAACGACAATCACAAACACAATTATTGATAACATCCAGTACAACTACACCATGTTGCCAGAAAACCCTATAATTTCAATATTAACACATACAATTTTCTGATCATTGAAAACGGCCAAAACTACTGAACATTTCTACTCCTAAAATATTTTTAACTGTTAAAAACTACTAAAACTATCGCAATAGGTTATTTAGTGCACTTGAGAGCCGTTTGGTTGAATAAATAAACTGTATGGGCCTACTAAAATTTAAAATTTTACATGTTTGCAAATGTTGTGCCCCATTCATATTCAGGAACAGTCGTTAACTTGAATCAACTTAAATCGAGATCATTTTTTTTGTTTAAAAATGTTTGAAAGCTTTCTACATATGAGCAATGTACGATAATCGTAAATTTTATAGGCCTTAAGATTGCTTCATTTTGACCTGTAATTGTATCAGTGCATTATGACGTAACGCAAACAGCGTCGCCAGGCAGGAGAGAATTTGACTTGCTGTAAGATTTTTGGTTCGAGTTTGACTATAACTGACTTCAAAATCTGTAAAAATCGTAGTTCGGGAAAGTGATATGGTTTCAAAGGCACACTGGGTATTAAAATAAGTTTCTGGAAACAGCATTGTTTTATTCCGTTGTAGTGTAGCTTATACATTGTCCAGCCAGCCCCCATAATATTTGCTCTCATTAATATTGTTACGAGTGTTATAGGGTGTTTACACGATCGAGCAAACGTCCAGCAAACTTCCAGCAAATGTATTCAAAATACACGTGTTAATGCTGGACGTTTGCTGGATCGTGTAAACACCCTATAATACTCGTAACAATGAGAGCAAATATTATGGGGGCTGGCTGTCTTTACGACCTGTGAGTAATGTTTAAACAGGTTATGGAGAAATCAGCGCGTCGTCAAAGGTCGGAGTTTTTGGGTCTTGCAGACGACACGTTTGTTCGTCATGATGACCTCATCTACGGTGACAGCGGTCTGATCGAACACAGAGTTACTTTCACCGCTCGACCACCGGCTCCCAAGATTAAACAACCATCTTCCGGCGAGTCATAGCATTTCTGTTCTACGGGAGCCGCTCCACGTTCACATTTCACGTCCACTTTTCGTCGACCTTATAGGCGTAAAGCCAGAAATGAAGCTAAGGTGCGAGGAAAACTGGAAGCCGAAGAGCAGAAAATCGACGCCGAGGGACTCGGAAGGAGAGAGGCCAGCGCTTCGGCCACAAATGCATTTTTGGACATGATAAATGCTTGAGAATGCAAGCAGCGGGTATAGATTTCGTTGATTTTTAGCCGACCGTACTTACGTAACCGTCGAGCTTATGGCACGGTTGTCGTCCGTCGTCTGTCTGTTCGTCAAAGATGTATTGCGGCTAACCGGTGCGAGATGGGGCCTAGGTTGCTAATGATCACTAATACGAAGTCACATATTTTGCTTTCAAATAGCATGAAAACCCATGACCTTGGATGACCTTAAAGTGTCATAACGCACTATTGTATGCCAATCGTGCGGTATTGTGGCTAAACGGTAACTAAAGTCGTAGGAGGTCGGCGATGGTATACCATTGGATAAAGCGCGCCTATTTCTATAACATTCACTAAGTATATTTAGCCTGTAGATTTAATGGTTTTATACTGTATAACAAAGCGCCCAGCCATAGTTACTACAGTTATTAGTATCAAGTGATGCTACGCTACATAATGCCCAATAGGCAGCTTAATTTATTTTTTTGTTCGACCGTCTTAATATAGGCCGCAATACGGGTCTTGCTTGCCTGTGCCATATATTAGCCAAAAACTGTAAAGGTGCAGAAAACCAAACCTGATGTGAACACGTTCCCCAGGACAGGTCGAGTAACCTCTGTGACAATTTTCATAAGTTTAAAGTGTCCAAGAAATATTCAGATTATTGCTAGACAATAAAACTCTCGTTTGCGTAGCCTATGTTGGCGATTTGGCGGCGGCGCATGCCAAATCCGTCGATTTACTGATAATGAATCTACAGTGTTGAATGTTAATGATAATTTGTTAGCTAAATTTCGAAAATTGGTCAAATTCTGAAACTTGATAGCTAAGCTACAGATTATGCCACGTGTCACCACCCGGTTGTTGCCGAAGTACGCGAGGGTGAACATGCATGTTACTCTAGCTATTTCGTCTGTAACTTATACAGTGAGAACACGTAGCAGTTGCAGCGACGAGACGGCTGCAGCAGAGTGTGCGTCGACGAGCAAAGGGTGCAGTGAACTATGTCCAGTTGATCGTCATCTGGTCGCTATGAGAACCAAACTGCTGGTCGGCAGTGCTCTGCTGCTGTGGCTGCTGGGTCTCACTAGACCTCGCGGCTACAGCTACCTCTACTCGCGTCCGTTCGCATGGGGCCACATCTGAACGACGCACGCAGCTAACCAAAGTCTTCGACGTTTTCACCGAACTGTCAGTGGCTTCTATTTGTATACGGTACCTGATTGGCGCAGCTTGCGTTCAGTAAAGAGGGAGGAAAGTTTTGTTAAAGATGTAGAAAAAAAACGTCCCCCCTATTTTTATCTCCGCCAATAGAATTACGAAGTGAACATTGGAGGAGATTATGAGATTGGTCGTTCTGTCCGTCTGTGTATTGCACGACAACTGGGCAGGAACGGTGGCGCTCTCCTGTGAAAACTTCTACATTGGCGGATATATGCACTCTCACGAGCGCCTTTTAGTGCAGTGGGCAATCTACACCGTTAACCAAACTTCCCATACATTTCATTTCCCATATTTTTAATCTACACCATTAACAAAACTTTCCGTAGAGAAAAAGGAGCCCAAAAGGGGAGAATACTTCAGTTCGAAAGTGAGGGTGGGGGAAGTTGCGCCCGACTTGTATTCCAGATTTGGTGGGGATAGAAGCCAATGCGAATTATACCATATCGGACTTGAACGGTTACTGCAGTCCCGCTTGTCAGAAGTTGTCACTTGCAGCTGAGTTTGAAAATACCTATTCAGTTTGACACGGCAGTTCTGTAATCTAATTGTTTACGTTGTAAACTTGTAATGATTACCGATGCAGATTCACGTTTGCAAGCGTTCGTTTGGCTATAGCCTGCCGATTCGTGTGTGTTCTGTAGGCCCACACATGCACTACTGCAAAACACCAGCAGACATTAGATTAGCTTGAATTTTTTTTCGAGGTACCTCAAATACAAAAGCTGTCTTAGCTCTTCGCAAAGTTGTTTTGGGCCAACCGCTGTAAGCTTCTTGTTTACATTGCGTCGAAACGAAAATAACCAATCAGCAGTTCGATGACCTAGCTAACACACTGTTCCAGAAATAACTGCCTTCTGCATAATAAATAACTTCCATGAATGACCACGATGACAAATATAAGCCTAAGCCCTCAGTCCATCGTAACACACCGTATACCTATAGGCTTTAGCTATAACATTACTGTGGAGTGGACCTCACAAGTTAGCTACCAAGATAGTTGATGTGGGAACTCCATAAATCCTTGGGGGGTCCGTTGAACGATTTTAATTTTTCCCTGTAAATCGTACCTTTGAAACAGTGTTACTGCTGCAAGACAACGCGTTACATAGACTGAGTCTTCCCCGCCCAATGATTTACTGAAATGACGCCACTGCTTTCCTCACGACCCGAGTACGATACATTTCAGAGGTGGTCACTGCAGGCAATCACTTGAAGTGGTACTAACAAAAAAAGAATAGCTAGAAAAGAAAATAATACAAAACGAAGTTGGGGAGTTGGATACCAGTGCTAACAAGTGAAATCGCACAAGTCAGCCTCATTTATGACGTAATTTTATTAAATTCACAGAATTTCGCAGAACAAAAACCATTTAAAATCAGCAAATAATCATAACACATAGCGTCAACTATCCGGCAGTTGTTGGAAGACACAACGGCAAGCCTGAAATAACAATGCAAGTGCGATAATCAAACGAACTCGATATTTAAAACATAAAATACGATCAGAAAGATGTTATAGCCAAGATGTAACAACAATCGTTGCTTTTTGATACTCCTCAGCATTACTGTTACACAACTGCAGTCTCACCGCAAACTCAGCTTGCTACAAACAAGACTACTAATACTGGTTCACAACCTCACTGACATGCATAACAAAAAAAAACTAACAGAAAATCCACGTCTGCTAAATTCCTTAAATACCACACTTAATTCCTGAGCGGATGACTACGAAATTGAAACCAAAAAAAGAGTGCAGCGCAAAGACTTTCTTCAGTGAATTCATGCCACTGGAAGGACATAACAGTATTACAGCCAATATAAAGAAACACCAGCTAATACAAAGTATCACAAGCTGAAAGGCTTTCGGAATGCCAATCCGTGAGCCAGTTATACCTTCACAATGTCCAGATCCTCTTAGAGCATTCTTTGTCATACGTCAGACTAATATACACTGTGTCTGCTAAAAACAACTGACCACCGGGACATTGTACAATAAAAATGTCAATCTGAACGAATCTAAACAAAGTTTCGTACACGTGATCCCCAATAAATATCTGAAGAGATTGCCAAATTTCGTTGAGAAATATGATTTCTTACAAAAATTATCAAATGTTGAATATCGATAACAAAATATCTTCATTACCAATATGGCGTTACATACTTCAGTCACTCAAGCATAAGTGACGTTTGTTGACGCAATCAAAATAATGTAAACAATAAAAAATGGTGTTTTCTGCAAACAATCGTGTTTTAATTAAACTGTTGAGACAAGAAATTGAGTATGGTGCTAAGTTTGTCGCAGAATTTCCCAGCAAGCCGTGGACACTGTCAGGACTAAACAAACATTTGCCCGATACTGGACACTTCACGTTTGGAGGCAACCTCAAAAAAGCCGCTGTAACTATTGTTTGCATAAATAGATTTAAATGAAATTTGGAACTTTGATTGCCAATAGATGGTACATTGTTGATGTAGAATGTTGCCAGAATCAGATGTTATTTGTTGAAATTATGCATATGTATGCAGGGGTTTACATACATAACACCATATTGGTAACAGAGATATTTTGTTATCAATATTTAACAATTAATAACTCAGCTAACAAATAATATTTTTCAATGAAATTTGCTAATACGTATAATAATTTACTGAGGAATGAGTGCACAAAATTTCATTTAGATGCGCTCAGGTTTAACATTTCTGTTGTATGATGTCTAGGGGGTCAGTTTTTACTGCACACAGTGTACAGCACACAGAAAATACATCTCAATGTATTTCTTATCTGAAGAAATCACAAGACCACGTGCTTTGGCACACATTTCATTTGTGCTGCAGCATTATCACCATCAGATACCAACCTGCCACTGGTAGTTTAGTACAAAACTTAAAAATCTGCCAGCAAATGCTAGACACTCAATAAATCCAGCACCGACACACCAAATCAAATGTAATCTCTGCAGACTGGCAGCATATGTATGATATTGAGGGTAGAATGGCAAATAAAAATTGAAAACAACTTTTTATGCCATGCGGGCATTTTTTCGGACTTATCCCATAGCGTTTTTAATGTTGTTTTAAAAGTTTGTCAATAAATAACACCCAGATTTGCATGCTATATTTCATATTTTAATGAAATAAATCAGTAAAGTAGCATTTTAAAGAACTTTCCAGTTAGGATGTTTTGCTGTACACAAGTGCAAATATATTGGTTTGCCATTGTACCCTCGATATGCTGCATCTGGTGTACTACTTGCACAACTACAACAATTAATTACCAATTACCATCGGACAAGTGAGCAGAAATTGAACCAGGACTGAATGCTGCACAACAAATAAATGAAAGACTGCATCAAACTAAACTAACACAGCATCTTCATCTGTAATGCTAACTAATGGCAGAAGGAGCACACTCAGCACCAGTACGTCAAACACGGTTCCCTGTCAAAACCTGCACCGTCAAAACTAGCCCACTACACGAACCCTAACCCTTTCCTAACTCTATCCCTATTACTAATCCATAATCCCTAACCCTAATCCTAACCTTAACCCTTACCTAACCCTATCCCTATCCCTAACCTTATTCATAGCGCTAATCCCTAACCTTATTCTTAACTCTAATTTCTAACCCTAACCCTATCATTAACCTTATTTCCTAAACCTAAGCCTATATCACTGTGCCCAGGTTTAGTTGTTCCCAGTTTTGTCAGGACATCGTCAAACACACATCGTGCCAAAACCTAACAGATAAATTCACCGTATGCGGTAGCACAGTGTATAAATGTGGCAAGTTCAAGTCCCAAACAGTGTCGGTTATCTCAGGAAATATGTCCACAGATGCCTTTGTCAACTGTGGACAGCAATAGTATAACGAATAAAACTTTCCGTCTTTGCAAAGTTTTGATGTTTATACACCAAAGACCTGGTCGACATGCCGCAAAAGAAAAATGCAACAAAATATAAACATGGCTAACTGTTCAGTCAAAAGCCCAGCTAGTGCATCTATGGCAGGAAAACATAAGCCGACAAACGTTTGCCGCAGGAAAGCGGTATCCATTCTGCCACGGTAATCTCAGAGGCACGTCACAAGATGCAAAGAAGAACCAACTGGACGACAGCTGATAGTTTTGCCACATCTCACATGCATTCGATGAAACAAAGTTCACGGCAGATGACTGTACTAGCATGAACGCTGAATGGCATAGTACGAATGTAGCTGATACTGCAGACAGAGGTGGGCAAAATTCACAGCGATGAGCGATGAGCAGCTGCATCGTCTGTCTTTGTCACTTTCGGAACACAGTTCAGCCGAAACTGACCTGATCACACCACACACAGCGGTCAAATTACCCTGCGATGTTTCATTTACTGACAAATTCCACTGGTGAATCAAGTTTGTATCTGTTTTTCCCTAAAAATACCAAATGCAACGTATTTTACACTGGGCTGCAGAAATTAACGATTAGGTAATTGATTAGTCACTAAAAAAATTAATAGATTATGTTTTTAATCGATTAAAATTTAATTAAAATTTTAGATGAAAAACATCACTAATATCTGTGCATTTCTAGCTGATTGTATACAACAGTAGACAACAATGGAGTTTAAAAATTAAATTCCATCTAACTGGTTGCAGTTTAATGTTACACTTTTCTGACTAAAAATGCCAAATTTTTAACAATACACTTTATGACAGAATCATTAGTTACTGTCAAATAAATGCTAAAACAGATGCCGAAAAACTGATTTTTACTGCTAATCTAAAACATTTAATGACAAATTTCAAGAATAAACCAAAATGAGTCAAACTGCTGAACTGAAATTTATACAGCCAAGTTCCTTTAAAATGTAAAAGTTGGCTTATTTGGCATTACAAAATGCCATTTGGCAATCCTCTTCATGCATCGGTGAAATCCAATGGTGTAAAAAACAATGCAGCATTAACAAACACACTCAAATGACGCTGAAGAAAAGAAAAGTACTGACTGAGTACTGACAGTAAGTGCTACTTCTGCAACAATTTGTTGTGGCTCATTTCACTGAAAATTCCAGAAAAATGGCTGGTTAAACAAAAATAACAAAAGCCGTAGCACATAGGCAAAATGCTTCAGGGCTTCAGACAGTAAATATAAAAAAATATTTACCATCTAAATTTTAAAAAAACTTTCCTTCTTGACAATTTGTTTTTATTTCACATTAATCTGTTCTACTGTACTTTAAGTTATCTTTGTATAATTTGCAAACTGGTGCTTGTTCTTTCCGAGTGAAAACTGTACTGAATGAAAAATATGTAATTATGTGCGTAAAAAATTGAAAAACATCAGGGTGACCACTCTCCAGACACTATGAAATTCTCAAACATTTCCCTGCCAATTCATGACACTCGTGACCGCCTTAGCTGGCATTCAACTAGGGCAACCTAACCCATAGGCATAGAGCACTAAGTGGGTGACACCAAAAAGCTTGTTGATCCATTTGTTGTAAAGTATTGAGGCAATTTTCCCTGACAAGATTTTCACGGACATTTCCCTCTTGGTGGTCACCCTGTGTTACTTTTAGAAGGCAGGGTGCATGCACTGCACCTGTGTGAGTGGAGGACATTGGTGGTTCTGGGCACATGTTTGCCTGATGACCGACCAAGCCGCAGTTGAAGCAACTCGAGCTCTTTGTGCCGACTCGTCGACCGCTCAGATTAGCAACGTGCGCCGAGGACGGCGGCGGCATCCGAGGATTGTAAGGCACCGAGACGACGGGCGAAGGCTTCAGTGGGTGAGTATGACTGGTGTTTGGCATTGGAGGGATTGGAGCCTGGGCAGGCGGCGGCGGTCGGTGAAACTGATGCATTACGGTGAAGACCGGTGGATTATTGTACATCAGCTTGCCCGACTGTGTGTACGTCCCGTTGTACGACACAGGCGGCAGCGACGGCGGCGGCGGAAACGGAAGACCAGGAATTGCATAACCAAAGCCAGGCAGAAATGGAGGCATGCCTGGAATCATGAGTGGCGGATAAGTATACGTGTAGGAGGGACCGACTGGCGGTGCAGTGGGCTGGCACTGACCACAATGGCAGCAACCAGCAGTACAGAGGTTACTAGTAGGAGCCGGATTGCCGGCCGCCGGTGCCACTACTGTGGTGGCTGATGAGGAAGAACCTGCCGGGACAGTCGTTGATGGAACGGCAGCAGCAGGAGGTTGAATGAAGCAATACGGTGGCACCACAAACTGAGGGGATGGGTTTGCAGTGGACTCAGCAGGAGGGGGTAATGGCTGCTGCATCATTGTAGGACTAGACCCCGATGAAGGTCCTCCGACACCGACAGAGTGGATGGAGTTAGGAGAGTCAACAGCCGGTGGCCATTGTCTACCGTTTGGAACATTGTCTGAAGAGCTGCTTGGCGGACGTGCTGGCTGGACTATTACATCCACCGTGATGGGTGCCGTGATACCAACAGCCACACCCTTGCCAGGAGCAGCCAAGTCATTCACCATGTTAGCTGCACCTACGGGTTTGTCCAGATTTCCTTGCGGCAGGCCAAGATTAGCAGCGGCACCAAGTATTGGCCGAGCAACACGTGGAACCGATGAGGCGTTCAAACTGCCAGCTACATGCTGAGGCACGGCCTGGGACGGATCGGTAATCTCGGGTAGCATCGGCTGGACAAATCCACTGACATAAGCTTGCTGCTGGTTGTTGTTATAGTTACTGGCGGCAATGCACGGCAAGGACTGGTCAATGTAAGCCAGCGACAAGTCTCCATTCATTGAAACAGGCATAATCACCGACACTTGACAGCTCGGCTCCATTGAAAACTGCGGCATTGGCCAACCAAATATATTGCGGTTACTGATTGCTGCCGGAATATCTGCACAAAAGCAACGAACACACAATACCTTCAAATACCAATGCAAACTACTGCTCCGACTGTAAGTTAATTTGGCTTATTTCCTTCACAGATAGCAGTTTAAACTGCGAGACCATGCATACAAGACTGGTACAAATTGCAACAAGATTTTCTGGGTTTGCAGCAATTTAGGCTATATTCATGCAAAATTCAAAATAACAACTTTTAAAACTTATTCTGTCATCAGTTTTGTTGACCATCATTAACCACAAGCTGGAAGAATATATGATATATGATAATCAATCAACAAAACGTAGAAAAACACTGCTGACTGATGATCCAAACTTAAACAGTAATAGCTCTATGGGAAATCAATCACAGAAATATGAAACGTCACCTGCCATATGGGATCATGCAGTGCTACCTGCCAAGCCACATGAGGCAAGTAAACAACCCCCTACAACCACCTTAACCCCAGCCAGGCACAAGCAGACAATCTCTTAGCATATGAAACTTAAGCTGCGTTTTTGATGGCTTAATGGTTCTGGTTAGTTCATAGATGAGTACAGGGTGGGCCAAAAAACGGCACCATTTATTGTACGCCTCATAATTTCACCAAACATTAATCGATTTTCAAAACTCTTTCACTGACAGAATCAGGAGACAATTTGTAATGAAAAGGTCACTACAGATCCCACCACACCTCAAGTGTGTCGCTACACTACCTCATGAAATGTCAGATGATGCACTCAAGCCAGAAATGCCACTGACCGGTTGCATGATCAATGTTGATCGAGCCTGGCATGTGGCCCCCAAACAACCCAGACATAAATCCAGTTGATTATGCTGTTTGGGATGCCCTTCAACAGATGGCCTATTAATGTTGATGATTCACGACAGTCAACCAAAAAAAAGCCATTGTAGCTCAGTGGGGCAGAGTGCTGCAGCGTTTGGTTGATCGCGCCATTGGTCAGTGACATGGCCGGCTTCGATGCGTCGTTCAGCAGCAAAGTGGACACATTGAAAATTTGATGTGAAAACTGTAAAGATGTGACTTTTAGACAATAACTGAGACAACAAACACGTTGTATTTGTTGTTAATTTCTTAAAATGTGTTGTTATAAAAGTCGTCTTGTTTTTAACTGTTATTCTTAAGACACTGAACATTTCGCAAGGTAGTGTAATGACACACTTAGGGTGTGGTGGGATCTATAGTGAGAGTTTTATTGCAAACTGTCTCCTGATTCTGATAGTGAAAGAATTTTGAAAATCGGTTGATATTTGATGAAGCTATGAAGTATACAAAAATGGTGCCACTTTTTGGGGGGCACCCTGTATATTACAAAGACTCTGATTTGTGCCCGAGCATACCATGGTCTGAGTGCGGTAGCTGTCAGCAAAAACGTTATCATTTCTGCTGACGGCACAATAAATGAAAAACTTCGAAAGAGTTTTGTTTTGTTGTACTGAGATTGAAATTAAAACGTTATTAATGTTATTAGAATGAAATTAGCATATTTATAATATATATATATACATATATATATCTATGAACTAACCAAAACTGTTAGGTCGAAATGCAGAATTTTATAAACAATGGTCGCACGGTTCAGTTGTGACATCTGTAAACAAACACTGCATCATGGACAAACGAAAAAAAAAGTTTTCCTGAAAGGCAGTAATAAGCTGCCTGTCAAGAAAGTACACAAAAGAGCACTGCACCTGCATTGTTGCAGTTCTGACTATGATCTGTATCGGGAGGCGGGGCAGGTTCAAAGTCGGCTGGAGGCTGACATTCAGGCATGGACGGCATTTCACATTCTGGCACCGTATCATTCACTACATCCACCACTGTGCCACTGCCACTTCCAGCTGCTTCGTATGACATCTGACTTTCAACGACCACGGACATATCAGCTGCAGCAGCTGCCTGCTGATGTATCATCTGCGGTTTCTCGTCTACTGAGATGGTCTCCAATACTCCACTGCACACGACATATCCACCATTGACCCACCTACGTGTGAAATAAAATTACAAATTACAAAACAATATAAAGTCGTAAATGAATCAATTCATTTGGTCAAATGTACTTTCACCGTTAAACTCATTAATAATGACCAAAAAAAATTATACCTTGACGTTTCGACTTCTACCGGAAGTCTTCATCAGAAGAATGATAACATGACTGTTTTCTTGACACATCTGTTACTTAGTGTGCAAAGAACTGGACGAAAAAATGATGTTTGCATTCTTCTAATGAAGACTTCCGAAAATTGAAATGTCAAGGTATAAAATTTTTTTGGTCGTTATTAATTAATTTGCTAGTAAATGTAAAGCCCCTCCTGGCTCCCAAGCCAGAAGCAGTTTGCACCGCAGGACCATAATACACAGCTAGTGCATTGTACAGTGCGCAAATTACGAATTACAACAAAATTTCAACGAAAAGATTCTTTTGCTCAAATGTATTTTACTGTTAAATTCATCACTAACAACCGAAACATGACAGTATAATAAGTTTTTGGTTGTTATCAATGAATTTAAAAATAAAGTTAATATACAAGAAAATTTACTATAGTGCCTCCCATGGAACTGGATGGCATCACTCATATGTTGACGGTGAAAACCAGGTCTGAATGAGAAAGAAGATAGTCTGAAATAAATCGTGAAATACTACAAAAAACGCAGCTGAAATAGAGATAACGTATGAATACACAACATGAATAATCTAATAGCGTGCACTGATTCAAATTACTTTAATGTCCATATGCTATAATGATTATTGAATAAAAATGTTTACAGGTGTTTTGTGAAAGGTGAGAACACGGTGACATGGTAAATATCACCTGGCAGCTGATTCTAAGCTTGTGGAGTAATGATAAAAAATGATCTAGAATCAAATACTGTCAGTGTCCATGAACATAATACAGAATAATAATTCTCTCAGGTTTACTAAATTCCCTAGTTTATACTAAGTCATCAGATTGATGCATGTCAAATGTTATGTCAATGTCAAATGTTAATTTATATAGCGCATTATCGTTAAAAACCTCTAATGCGCTGTACACACTAGTACTGTGAAAACGAAAACGTTCTTAGTGACTGTCTGGAGAATGTCTGCAGAACATTCCAGATCATGTAGGTGATCGGGCAGTGAGTTCCAGACAGTTGGTCTGGCAACAGAAAATGCCATACTGCCATAGGTGCTGAGCCAATGACATGGCATGGAAAGTTGGTGACTGCCGGTCGAACGCAGGCGCTGTTGAAAAACGACGTCAGAGACTGGCGAGCAGGTCCATCAGGTATTGAGAAGCTTGGTTGTGCTGGCATTGGTACATCAGCATAACCAGCTTGTACTTCACTTGTCTGGAAGCTCGTTGTGCATGAGATCTGTCAAACCGTCAGACCAGCATGGGCCTAAGCCCATTTAAGCAACTTGACTTCTAAGACTTCTGACCTAGCTTGGTTTTTGCTGACTGAAAAGTGGATTTCCACCATCACTTGCCAAATCCATCAGTTCAAGACCTGAACATTACTAGCTTAAAAAACCGGTCGGGAAGCCACTGATCTACTTAAGCTCACATGTTGGGCAAACTTGAATATTTGAAATTCTGAATGATTAACCGCACAGCTCTGATGCAATAACATAACTATATACAGTACTTTCAGACAAGACAGTTTCCCGATAATGAGGCTATAACTCTGTTATGTGACAGCAACAATGAAAATCCTCTATACCATATACAATCTGCATTTCAGAGACGACACGACTGGAAAACTTTCAGTCTGTGATAATTTGAATTTCAAGGACTTTCAAGGACCTGTTACATCAAATTCCAAAACTGTCAAGGCCCTATAGTCTTTTCAAGGTCTCTCAGTGTCCTGGAAAAATGGAAAAAAAAATTTCAAGGACGTTCAGTGCAGTGCAGCCACCAAGAATCTGACGCATAGAATGACATACATGACTGGGTCGATGACCAGAGACTGGTAGTGAGGCGGTGAATCAGACTCAAAGCAATCAGTCGTCGGCATGCCATCAACACCAGCATGCTGTGCACATCAACAGTACATACATTAGCCAGATGGGTTTAAAAAATGGCCAACTGCTATAGCTCATCATAAAAAACCCATCTCAGAGCGTCACCTGCCATATGGAATCACAAAGTGTTACCTGCCACCTGACACAGGTGAACGCACCCGCCTTAAACCCAGCCAGATAAGCTGGTACTTGATTTACCTACCCCCGAGGGATGGAAAGTTGAGTTAACCTAGGCAGCTGGTTACATACCGAGATAATTTACCTGGCCGCAGGCAATCACCCATCCAAGTACTAACCTGGCCGAGGATATAGCAACTTCGTTGATTGGACACAAAGCATTACTGCTGCGCCATGCCACCAAATGGGAAAATGACAGTTCACTTTCACCTTTATTCCTACTACATATTACTTACTACTTTTCGAATGTATTTCATTCAGCTACTACTCCAGTTACTCCAGGTTAGATTGGCCTTGCAAAATGCAAATAATAAACTGTGGGGGATTTAAGCATTAGCTTTTCACGGAACGAAAGTCATTTCAGCCACCAACCATGTAGGACAATTTGCCAGTGTGAAGAAAATTTATCACTGAACAATTAAACACAACAAAGGAATCACTAGCTACAGTAAAAAGCAAACTGAATACAGGTACTATTAACTCTTGATTGTTTTAAGTAAAGTAATCAATGCTAGATTGGACAGCAAAGCAGAACCTTAAGGAATAGCTTCTTAAGCAGGTTTTTACACACCAGAGGGGATTGTATTCTGTTGTACAACAAACGACATTTAATCAATGAAGATTCACGTGTGAAATTGAAGAAATTCAAACAAACAGGGCAGAATAATATACCAAAGTGCAAAACCCTATTTTTTAAAAAAGACACAACCTAGTGGGTTCTTTGGGTTTGAAATTTTATTAGTTTTTTTTTGGATGAGCAGTGGTAGAAACCAACAAAAGACTTACAAATAGTGACTCGATGTTGATTTCTTTAAAAAACAGAGATGTAGCTATTCTCATCTAGGAGGCTAACTGCAATTTCATTAGCAAAGTTTCCCAACTCAGTTTGGGTAATTATTTACGCATACAAAATAAATGATGGGCTTGAAAGCTTTAGGCAAGGCATAAAAAATATCTCAATATTAGTGGCACCAGAAAGTCCAGAAAACTGGACTTGAATCTACGAATGGGTATTTGTGCTGGTTTAACTGGTAACCCCCCAAACAATTTAAATCACTGTGGACCAAGCAAACTGTTTTTGGGGGTTACCAAATACCCACTGAATAGATAACTCAACCCGAAGGACAACATATTCAGTAGTCACTAGTAACAAAGACAGATACTGACGGATGTTGTTGTTTCGGTACTGTGGTCGGCAGCGAGATGTGACGGTGGCTTTGGTGGTAGCAAGGACTCCGACAATGCCGGCGTCTTCAGTGCATCATCATGACAGTTTGGCTTTGGTGACGGTGGCAGCGGCGAAGCTACTGGGTGCACCATGGCCGTCACTACACTACCGAGTGATGTTGAGCTGACTGTCATGCATCCGAGCTCACTTGCTGCACTACACAGTCCTGGCCTGAACGCACAATGAATTATCGCAGAGTGTATTAATATCAACAGCTGACGCACGGTAGCACTAAATACCGAAAACAACCAAAAACTACCGAAATATACCAAAAACTACGGAAAAAACAAACTGTTTGTTTTTGATAGTTTTCGGTTAAGGTTAAGATTAGGGTTTGAGGAAGAGGTAGAGTTAGGTATTCAATACCGAAAACTAGTAAAAACTACCGAAAACGTTTTCGGTATTTAGTGCCACCCCTGATGCACACAATTTCCAGAGCTCAAACTTGTGGGTTCTATTTGATTTTGTTTTTTATCTGGCAGGGGGGGGGGTTAAAAACAAGTTCTTTTTTAAAATACCCAACATAATTGTTTTAGGGGTTTTCATTAGTTTTCATTAATTAGAACGAGCATTGCTACATACTATCCACATCAAATTCATATCCAAAAAAACGTGCAATCTCATGTGTTTAAAATTTTAACTTCAACTTTTAACCCAAAGCAATATTACTGCAACAAATAACTGAAACTAGATTGTTTTGGGTGGATTTAAGATACATTTAAACGATAAAGCCCCTAGGTTTTTGGTTATATTATGCACAAGTTTCTTCACCCTGCCAATTTGTTTGATCGCCCTTTTTTGGAGTTATTTCAGTTCAGCCAAAATCCAAAACACCAGCTTATTCACGGCTTTAATCAATTTAGCATCTCTACGTCACTAATACCTGCAGTAGATTAATTTTTTAATTCATATGACATTGCCGGAACATCTTTAGTTTCAATACTGAAATAAATAAGCAGTTTTACCTAATGGTTCCAATACTTTAGCGGTTTTGTGTACTTACCCGACATTATAGTGGTAATCAGCTTATTTGCAATAACAGATTTTCTCAAGAAACTAAATCACGCCCACAAAAATCGGCCAACTCTATCGATCGTCTGACAGCCCCTTAAGAAGCACAAAGACAGGTATACCGAAGGCCGTTGATGGTACTTGAGGTAATCTTCACGTATGGTCTCAAAGGCCGACCAACCGACTCTGGCAGACTAGTCGATGTATGCGGAGTGACGATCGGTGCGTGCGGACGAATGCTCATATTCAATACTGCTGCAAACACAGTACAAATACACCCCACCGTTTGAATAGACTCATAAATTGAAATAATAACTTATAAAGTTATGTGAATTGGTCGATTTTTCTATTATTGTACTACTTTTTGGCAATTGCTACTGCCTTCTTCAGAATGACTGTCCACCAGATGTCGCTGCAGTGGACAGCAAGCAATCACGTGTGTGAAAGTTGATAAAACCCTTACCCCTCGTCTCAGTTCAGCGACACCTGGCAGACAGTTGTTCTGAAAAAGGCAGCAGCGGTTGCCAAAATGTCAACAATGATAGAATAACAGGTTCTATTATCGAAGAATTTACACACCTGATTAACACACTATCCTAACACCAATACTGAAAAAAAGCAATAAGTATAGCAACAGATGTTTCGTTTTTGTTACAGCCCCCGCTTTGCAAAATTACAAGGGTTCTGCAGAATTTAACGACTGGATTAATCGTGCAAATTATCATTAAAAATGTTAATGATTGACAAAATTTTACATTTTCGATTAGTCACATCAATTACGAAGCAGACATCAACTGTGGCCACAACTGATACCAAAACCATTGCCTTACGTTGTCTTTCTCACCACAAAGTCTATCACGATGAGAAATTTAAGGAAATGGTGAAAGTATGCAACGTTGTTTAACACCTGACGGAATATCAAACATGTCTGTAAGTCACTAAGTCCTTCTCTTTTCCGACGCAGCAACTTGAATTTCTCTATATTGCTCGGAAATAATCAACATATTTTTCAAGAATGCTGTACAGCTTCAAAATCGTCAAATTCAAAATGTGTCCCCTGCATCAAAACTATGATAATTAGTCCTTGCACATAAATGCCAAAAATGGAAAATATCTACCACATAGCAAATAATTTAAAACATTCAACATGATTTATTAAGGTCCGGTTTTTCCATCGCCAATCAAATCAAATTTGATCTCTAATTTACTGATCTCCGATTAACTTGATGTTCAGAATTGATCGTTGATCAACTGCGTTTCGTTTTTTCATGCATTTTCAATCTCCAATTACGTGATCGGCGATTAGCCGATCGGCTGTCAACTGAGCCTACTTTATGCCAGTTTGATTACCGTTCTGACCGGCGAAGTGAAGCGATGTTTCTGGCGCGAATAAGCAACGAACTGCAGATTGCCACGTTTAATCGCCAATTATGTGACTTGATCAGCCAATATTTGGTAATTAACTTAATGGGAGATTCGACGGATGACTAGCCGCTAATTGGCAATAGAAAAATGGTCATTGAGATGATCTCCGATCAAGTCCTAAAACTGATTGGAGATCAATTTAATCGGCCATCAAATGTGCATGGAAAAACGAGACCTAAAACAATGCCAATTTACCAGCAGTGCAGATGGACTCTGATGCAGTACCATAAGACCAGCCATTCTCCACTAAAGCACAGCCAAACACGGACATACTAGCAGCCGAAAAATATCAAACATCACACAGCTGATCACAACATGTGTGGTCTAAAATTGTAAGCCACCAGGTATCTGTCTCTAGTTCATAAAATATTGCGCTGAAGTCCATCAGTGGTGAAAGTTTAGGCATATTCTGTCAACAAATACTCAAGATATCTTGCTAACAATGTTTGATCAGGACTCACTGAAGCATGGACGCAAGTGCACAAACACTCTGGAAACATAATGCCTCTGGCCACTACTTTGGCGGAAACATAAAAACAATAAAAGATCTCAAAAGTCAGCTGAAACAGTCAGAGTGGCTAATCTCCAGTCATAATCAAATTCCCAGACTTTTCCAGACATTTTAAGGGAACAAAGATGGAGTATCGCCCCTCGCAACAGTAGCGATATAAAAAATGCACTTATTTCTCTATGCAACACTCACATATACTGTCATATCTATGACAACTACATTCTCCAATATACTCCAGTGGGATAACATAGGTATGTATACAAAAGTACAACTGATCCATATTTCTGTCTGAACAATACTCGCGGCAACTGAATAATTGTAATAATTCATTTTCCCTGACTTTTCCCCGACCACTTTTCAATTCCCCGACTTTTCCAGGTTTTCCAGAAAAGTGGCCACCCTGAACAGTGCTGCTGCATGAAGAATACATACAACAGAGTGTCAGTTTGCACAATATTGCCCAACACTAAAAAATCCTGAATGATCCAAAATGTACAAATGCCTGGGATGCTACCAAAATCCGATCAACTCGATCCTTTTACATCGTTAATACGTTGCAGAGTAATTTTGCTGGTAAACAGACAGAGCCTGCCACACAGCCTTTAACATTCTGCAGCGAAGGTCATAGACACTGCACAAGCTTGGATGAGTCAAGCAAATATGTACCAGAAGGGACAGTGTCCGATGCGGGCGGTGTGGACCGACGAGTGACAGCTGAACTGACTAGCGACGATGTAGATGTACTGGTATTCACTGACGATGGAGACGAGTGGCGGAAAAATGTGGACATGTGCTCACATTGGACTATGTAGCCCGGCATTGACGACAGCTTCCTGCAATAATATCAATCAACTTTATAATGCACATCGTACAAAAAGTGTAAAACAAATGATACTGATAAACAAACAACCATCTGAACATAGGAATGTTAAGAAAAGATACTGACACTGCTACAACAAACTAAGCGACAATAATGATACTACTCTTGACCATTGTTTAGCCTACCCGTATTGGACAGATTTCTGGAGTGAGACTTTTACAGCACGCCTGACGTACAATTACTAAACACGGTTCCCACTCTTATACTGACAAAAAATCCAGGACTTTTCAGGATCCCCATGACAAATTTTCCAGGACCTTTTCATAGCCCACAAATGTTTAAATGTAACGAAAAAAGTCAGTATTAAAGTGAACAAAGTGAGCAGAAAAAATTTTGAACTATTGTATTGAGTATTTTAGTAAGCAACAGTCAACACAAACTGTGTGATATACTATTGCTGCTTAAAAAAATATGTGATTTTCAAGGATATTTTTTCCAGGACTTTCCAGGTCCTGGAATTTTCAAGTAAAAATCCAGGACTTTCCATGACTTTCCAGGAGGCGTGCGATCTCTGTAAACAGCAGATTTCAAATTACCCATAACTGTGTAGTATTTCTCTGACTTTGCAGTAGATTAACGTTTGTTATCGTGAAATGGATGCAAATGCTGTGAATTATTCAATTATCTCATGACATTCAACCGACGTAATGACCACTCTCCAGACACTGTAAAATTCTCCCCGAATATTTGACGGGCAATATTCCCAATGGTGTGGTTACTGTGTCATGAAGACTAACAACATAATAGTTGCCTAACAGTATAATGCAATTCACTGCAAACAAAGCACAATCTAAGCCATTAAGCTATCACTACGATAGGAAATATTGGCACTGTCACAGATGTGAAATTAATTTTTCCCAATGGACTTTTTCTCTCACATTTCTGCAAACTCTGGCTAATTGCCTGACATTTCTGAGACAGTTGTCAGATTCTACAAAATTTTCAGGCGTTCTCCAGACAAATGGTCACTCTGAACAATGGTATACACTATACAGTAGTGTCACAGTGCCAAGAAGAACGTTCAAAGTCTACCTGAAGTATTCTTTCATCGATTCGTTCATCTTCTGAGCAGGATACGGTGGTACATGTTCTGCACATACGCAACCATTAACCGTGCCAATTCTGAATCAGTATTTCAACACAGGCAGCACTTCAAAGAATAGTATAAATCTGAGATTGAGCTCTGTAATGACTTTACGTGCCAAATTCAAGACAAACTGGTTTCAACACCTTCTTTTACAGTTGCTTCACAACTCTTATGCAGATGCAAAAACATGCACAGGGCATTGGAGTAAAGAATGATCCAGTGGTGAAAAACACAGTGCCTTTGATCAATGCAACTGCCATACATTGGGACCAGTTAGAGTGGTTAAAAGGTAAAAAAAGATAAAGGTCGTCAGTTTGTATAGCGCATTGTCGCAAACACGCCTCTAATACGCTTTCGTCACTAACCAGAGCCGCCCGCCGCACGGCCACTGTGTGCAGCCTGCAGACACAGGCTGGCGCAGCGGCCAGCTAGGCAACCCTAGTCAGCTGTACCATGGTCCCCACCTTCCGTAACTCATTTTACCGTCCCACGGAGAATAGAAGGCTGAGTCGATCTGGCTGGCAGGCTTAGCACCGAGATGGTTTACCTGGCCGCAGGCAGTCACCCATTGCAGTACTAACCGGGCCCGGCGTAGAGTAACTTTGTTTCGGCCAAAACGCGCTACCGACTACGCCATGCCACCAACCTTATGAGTTCATGTCTCATCAAGAAATAAAGTCTATCTTTATTCCACTTTTCTCAATCTGACCGTCACTAAGGAGTAAGGAGTGAGTACAGACTTTTTCCTTACGCAACTGGTTAGAACTATCCTTGACATCCAACCAACATAATTAAACTTAAACTATGTCCAATGCCATTATTTTGCACTTCGAAAATAGCAAAAACTACCAGTTCTATCACCATGTTTATGTTTATTTACATTGTTGCTTACCAAAAGAATAAACTTTCAATATCCCTAAGAATTAAGTGGAATGCCTATTCATTCTCACTGCAAACAAAATGTGCATAATGCTCACACTATGAAGTTATTGAAAGTGTGCGAACATTTCTCAAACGAACAAAGTCTTTTGCATGCGTGAAACAACTATGCATGAAACGAACAATATAAGTTACATACCCTGTGGCAAAAACGGAATTGAGCGCTCCAGCTTGTGAGCCCCTGACTCCTTCGGAAATAACCGCAGCATCTATTAACATTAAAGGTCCATGGCCACGGTCAAACTCACTTGCGCAATTTCTGTAGATTTAAATTAGACATTTAACCTTGCATACATAATATGTCGATTTGAGCTTCATAAATATATGAAATTAATGCGTGAATTCAAACGAAATGCGGCATTACGTTACGTTATGCGAAATATTCTAATCTATCAGTGCCTGCAGTGACATCATGACCCTAGCCCATATAGATCATGAATATTAATGGCTAGCCGACGACGTCATCATTCTAGGCTATGGGCTATAGCCTATAAACGTCATGAATATTAATTCATGACGTCTATAGGCTAAACTCATGACGTCACTGCAGGTCATCATGGCGGTGTGTTTTCTACGTCGTTTTCGTAGATCGTCGACTTCAAAGGTAAATTTTTCCGTGTTGACAGAATGCTGGGCGCCGATATTACTGTCAAAGTTATCATAAAATTCTGCAATTTCAGGAAAATGGATAAAATGTATATGTTAATTTTGGTGACCACGGACCTTTAATCAAACACTCGACGTCGATGAGATAACAACTAACCACAGCACTAAAAACTTGTAAGTAACTTGCGTGTTCTGGGCAAATTTGGCATGACTTAAAATATTTTACATACACATAAATCTTATAAGTTTTAACCTTTAGTAACTAGCTGCAATTATAAAACCTCTAGAAAAATGCCCAGTTTTCAGAGATGTCTGGATAGCGGATACCCTCATATGGCCCAAAATTAAGAATATGTCCAGGAAAACTCGAGACATATGGTAACCACAGACAGAACACAGGGTGGCCACTGTCCAGTCATGATCAAATTCCCTGACTTTTCCAGACATTTTAAGGGAACATAGACGGAGTATCGCTCCTCGCAACAGTAGCGATATGCCGTCTGTTGGCAACAATTTTAATTATTTTCCAGAAAATTAACTGACCAAATTTAGTGCAGTTTAAACAATAAAGGCAAACAAAAGCAGCTTACTGGCACCGCAAATATTCAACTAGTAATGAACAGTTTAGGGACACTTTTCCCTGACAAGATTTTTTCCCTGACATTTCTCGGACATGTTTCAAATTCCCTGACATTTTCAGGTTTTCCAGACAAGTGGTCACCCTGAGAACAGACAATGGTGTGGTGTCAAAGCAAAAATGTCGATAAAAATGGTGTGACAAGTAAAAACTGTTAAGAAGGACTCTTATTAATGCTTGACACACAAAACTCACTTCTGTATGAAAACTGTGCAGTTCATGATAAGGCTTGACGATGTTAGTAATAGCACCATCCGACCAAAGCACCTACATCATAATTAAACAAACACGTTTCAATAGCAGTTGAAACCTTTATCAACCATATCAGCATCTTACGATACTCAGTGCAATATGCTACAGGAATGTGGTCTCGATCGAGATGTACTAACGTCTCATCTCGATCTCGGACCGATGCATCTCAGGTCTCGTCTCGAAGCAATATGTCTCGGTCTTGGCCCATTAGATCTCATCTCAGGTCTCGGACCATTGCGTCTCATCGAGACGTTTTGTGCAGGCGCGCGCCGTGCATAGAGCTCTGCAGTTAGAGTGATACTAACCAGCATGACATTTGTGGTTTAGAGTGTTTTACTCTTTCATTTACTTATTTATCATAAAGTGGAATTATGTCATGTCAGTCCTTTTTCGTCATAAAATGACCTAGTCACAATAAAGATAAAGTGTATGATGTCAGAATGAATACTATCAGCCAAATGTAGACATATTGCTCTGAGACCGAGACGCATCGGTTCGAGACCGAGACGTTAGTACGTCTCGAGACCTAGACGTCTCGACCGAGACCACATCCCTGGTCAAAAGCGGTGCCAGCTAGAAGCACCAAATCTTCACCGTCGGCTGCCTGGAAGACTCTAGTTTCAAGAACCGTAAAGCTTTTCCATAAATTCAAAGGGGGTCACCCCGAACGAGGGCGCTAAATGAGAGGGGGGTGGGAAAAATTTGCGATTTTTGGTCAGTAAGTCGCTGTATCTCAGTAACGGTGCGAGATAGGGCCTAGTTACTATTAATCATTAATAGGAAGTCGTACACTGGCTCTCGATTGGTGCCAAATTCAATGACCTTGAATGACCTTGAACGTCAAAAGAGGGGGTTTTATGGATTTTTTGGTGATTTCGGGCTTTGACACAATCATTCACAAGGTGGCACCAAAGAACTATCGTTATGTGATCCAGATAGAGAATTTGGTATTAGCGTGAACACCCCAATTTTCAGCTAAACTACTGAATCAGATAGCTCAAATTTCTTGTTTCATTGTCAATGTGTTTCACCATACGTCATGTAAAACATCTTGGAAAGTCTCAGGAGCTTCAAGGTCTCGGCCAGCGTCTTGAAAGCTGCAACGTCTCGTCTCGGTCTCGTCTTGGACAAAATTTTTAACGTGTCGGTCTCGGAGACATGGGTCTCGGGTCTCGTCTCAGTCTCAGCTCAGAAGGTCTCGTGCACATCCCTGATATGCTGAGCATTTCGGTATACATTATATGTTAATTATACAAGAAAAGCCCAGCTAATTCATGGGGAACGCACAACAGCCGTGCATGTTTGAAAGCACAGTATAACAAAATCCATGTTCACTCATCCTAGCAAACATGTTTCTATTACAGTCACCAGAAGGCGCCAGACAACCATCGGCTAATTATCTATAGCGGCCATGATGCAAGTGCAAAATGGCATGTTCAATGTATGGGTACACCTAACTTCCCTTTTGCCATGCAACACAGATGCTATCAACAGAGGGGTGAGACATGCCCCCATAAAACAAATTAATTGGATTAAGCAGCTTCAACGTTTCGTGCTTTTTATAAATCAAGTTAGCATTTTAAACATACTGCAACCCAACATGCTGACTAACGCACCGTCAGTCACCCAGACACCAGTACAATAGTAAGTAGCATTACCTCCAGATGATAGTTGTGAACTCTTGATTTGGAAATGCAATCATATTTCTTCAGCTTTATGCTTTTCACAAATGCTAAAAACAATTAGAAATAGCCATTCAATTTTTCACACCACCTTAAATTGTTTTCATGTTTTACTGTAATTAGTATGCCATGCAGTATGCATAATGAACACTTGACCGTTGACAGCAATGATTCATAATCTACTGAACACACTTTTGTCAATAAGGTTTGATGATTTTTGCAAATTTTCAATTAATTTCAAGTGTCTCTTAACTCTTAATACACATTAATCTAAGCTATATATCAAACAAACTTACTCGCTAATTGACATGTTAATACTATGCATCTAAAGTTAATGTTAACTGGTGTCAATAACTGCACATGAAATTTTTCTAACAAAAGAATTGTCTCTTAGAGCCCTAAATAGTACAGTCCTTCTGTCACTGAAGATACTGTTTGGATGACAGGAAGGATTAAACCGACAGTATCAAATCCAAATAAGTGTGGTGGGTGATAAAAAGTACATACGCTCTGTGGCGGGTGGTATAGAGTCGATGGTTGACGAGGAACAACAACGTAGAGGACTCATTCCATCACAACTGTCATCAGTTACACTGCTTCCCATGGCTATTGATGTTGAACTATGAATGCAACCACTGCTCAACTGGAATTAACACAACATACCACAGCCATCATTAATCATTATCATATATCGACAAAGAGATGTGCTGCATTCTAGTCAGGAATGTCAGGCTATAAAAACACCGACCTTCAGTGCAAAACTTTCATCTCGAATCTCGCCATTTCTTACATCCTACTAAGATTACATTTGTAACAAACCAACACTACACCAATACCTATCTTCATCAACCAAAAAAAATTATTAAATAATCATGTAACATGACAAAATCAACTTATCTCCAATTACTGACAGTTAATGTGGAAATGTAGCACTTGATGTTCACTTTTTAGTATCACTGTTCTGATAATTCTACAAAATTTATGTACATGAACCACTTGTAATGCTGATGTTTTAGAGCTACAAATTTACACAACGTGCAGAGTATTTTTTTTCAACAACCTGTAAAAGCTTATTAAATGGTTGCATGTTTCAATGTATCACAAACGTTTACATGCAAAACCTTAAAACCTCCAGAAAGTCTGCTTATTTGCCAACACAAATTTTCACACACAGTCATGCTATGTACTGCTTTGGGCTTAACCTGTATAAGACCAAGGCTTTTATTTGCATGCACACAGTTCTAACCAAGACAACAGCAATGAATTGCAGACATGCCAATACTAGAAAAGAAAAAGAGCATGAAAATGATTTTCTCCCTCCTTTGCTT
>Ga0209367_1000370_pt1 | contig 42403 bp, 27 predicted proteins | sample WorMetLIZISLAND2_FD_187412 | JGI IMG/M metagenome (GOLD analysis project Ga0209367, IMG submission 187412) | Marine gutless worms symbiont microbial communities from Max Planck institute for Marine Microbiology, Germany - Olavius geniculatus... ... | reverse complement strand
GTCGCAATTCAGTGTTGAAATGTGCGCTGCATCCAAAAATTGCGAAAAATTCACTAAAAACCCCTTTTTGAGGGGTTCAAGGTCGTTCAAGGTCATCGATGTTGATAAATCCCAAAAGCCTGTCACCGGTGCTTGTTGTGATAAGCAGCATGTATGTACCTATCTGCAACCGTTTTCACATTATTCGAGCCAATAACGGCAAAATGACGTCTTTTTTAGGGGGTACCCCTCTTTGACGCCCTCGTTCGAGGAGAACCCCTGCACCCAGTGGCACGAAATTTTGTCACGATAAACTAGACACCTTGGGGCAGCCCACAGTAAATATTTCGTGACTCTAGCTTGCACCGTTTTGATACAGCTCACGAGTGTGACGGACGGACGGACGGACGGACAGACAGACAGACGGACGGACGCCCAGACGATGGCAAAGACACGCGAAGCATTCTGCTTTCGCGCGTAAAAATAAGTGTACAGAATTTTATTTAAATTCGTTTAGGTTTGACATTTCTATTGCATGATGTCTATAGGGGGTTACTTTTTTCCGGGCACAATGTAGAACTTTTCGAACATGCAGGTGCGTTGAGGCAGTGCGTCACAAAAGTGAACATTTTGATCTGTGAATTCTACAGATGGATGGTGATTTTTTGGCAGGAGAGTTCTAATGTCTGGTGTCCGTACGGTACGCCGTTCATTTGTTGGTTACATTGCACTACGACGTTTGTTGCTATATACAGATAGCAGTTGGCGAAGAAGAAAAATGATGTCAGCAAAAACGACAACTAGCAGGCCGGGTTCAAAGCGTGATTCCAAGGTGCAATCAACCGCAGACCTTATGTCAGCTGCAGGGGTCAAGTCTTCGACAACTACAGTAGTTGACAGTGACGACGCTCTGACAGGACGTACGACAGAGCGGCTGCAGACAGGATCACCACCGGCCAACGATGCACTGGATCGCACCAACCCTGCAGCTGGCAACAACCAACGTCGTCGTATCATTGCTGATGATCCCAACTGGACATTGGCTGCCGTGCCTGACCTCGTCGAACTCGCCATCCGTCACATCGTCGCCAACTTCGCCAGTCAGTCGAGCTTGACCATTATTGTTTACCATGACTCTCACATCACATGTGAGAGTTTTAAGTGATACATTTTGTAAATGCTTGTGATATAGCCAGAAGTAGCATTAGCATTAGCATTTAAAGCTTCAAAGTGTGTTTAATCACTGGTCATCAGTTATTAGTCTTACTGTTTGACTCATAGTCATTCATCAACTGAACTGCGTGAATTCTTGTAATGGCAGTGCCATATAGCACCATAGGCATTGTCATTTTTTCATTATTGTTCTCATCATTATTATCACCCACTAGTACAAAGCCGCAGGTTTGAAAATGTAACAAAGTGTAAAAGGTTGTGAAAATGCCTAGAAATGAAACGGCATTTTCCCCTTTTGCATAGCCACAGACTCTCGATGTTCGTGCAGCGTTTGTAAGATTTTTCTATTCCGCCGTTCACATTTGGACCTACCCTGACACTTTTCTGACATGGTTTTAGAAAAAGCGCAGTAATTTATATTCAGACCACGCTATATCCTTTGATGATGATGATTATCGATAATGATGGTTGTCTGATTGTGCAGGTAACTCGACGATACTGAACAAGCTGTCGGCGAAGCATCGGTCGGCCGTGTTGAAGCGCATTGCGACTGACCTGCCTGTCAAAGTGACGGCGCAACTTGTTGACGACGACGACTACTGGCGCCGCTGCTGCCAAGCGCGCTGGCCTGTATGTGACGTCACCAGGCATGGCGGCCGATGGAAACGCATGTTCTTCGAGCGTAATCTTCAGGTCAGCTTAATTTGCTTTATTTTTCACAAACACGTGAAAACAGGGACGTATTTAGAAGTGTGAAAAAAGGAAATGACGAGTGCACGCTTTAGATGTACATTTTCAAAAGTGAGCATTGTTTGCTCCAAAAATTTTGCCTCTTATTAGAGCTTAATTTGGGGATGTCTCGATTGGTGAAAATTGCCACAACTGTTACTCCTGCTGTAGGAAATGTTCAAAAATGGGTTTCTCTGAGCGTTTTAATTTTCATATGAGCCCGCACGAGATGGACAGTCAGACGGACGGGCAAGGCCCGTAACACGGCCTATTAGGACGGCCACATAATAAATATATAATAAATCTGTTGCAGTTACATATACACCTCTGCATTTAACACGGTAGCGCGTTGACGCGAATTAGTTGAGGTGGGAAATGAATGCGCCTCTCTTCTTTGCCATCGGTATGTCAAAACTTATCAACGTTGGTGGACATAAGAAGTTCTGACAAAACGAGTGCAGTTTTTTACGGGGACACGGTTGCAGGCGATCATCGAGTCGTTTGTGCCTGAGTCGACTCCGCTGACGGAGCTGGAAGACGCGCTGGAGCTGTCGTCGAACTATGTGCGTCGACTGACGCTGAACCAGCTGCTTCCGTCTGTACCTGCTGAGCCCGGCGGCACTGACGACAACACGGGGGCGCCAGACGACGACCCTCAGTCCTCGGTCTGTCACTTCGACTTTAACGCCGTGCTGCCTCGTCTGCCGTACCTCGAGGACTTGGAGCTGACGTACGGCGTGCGAGACTGCGGCATGAACTTCGGCTGGTCGCTGTTCCAGTTCACGACGCGCGACTGCCGCCTGCTCAGCCAGTGTGTCGCCGCCTGCCGAACCCTCCGCACACTAACACTCCACCGCAGCAAGGTCGATCATAGCGTCATCGTCATATACTAAGTCACAAATAACTTCAAATAGCCTAAGTGTAACAAGAAGCCCAGCTGTCGCTGGGATAGCCGACCGTACTGATTTTCAAGGTCATCCAAGGTCGATGATTTTCATTTCATCTGAAAGGGCGTATACCACTTCCTATTAGTGATCAGTAGTAACCTTGGTCGTATCTCTCATCAATTTCGAGATGTGGTCAGTTTTCCGTTGAAAAACGCACATTTTTCCCCCCCTTTCATTCAACCCCCAATTTGAAAATGTCCCCCTTGCACTAGATGGCTGAAATTTTGCATGCCTGAGTTTAACACGCATGGCTAATTATTCGTGTAAAAAGTTTTACTTGCAAGGTCGATACAAGGTTGCAGAAATGCGCTTGTAAAAGTGCTGGATAAAACCTAATTTTTGGAGATATGTTTTTTCAGTTTTTAGTTTTTTAGGTTTTTAAAAGTTTTTTCAGGTTTCAGTGTACAAAGAAGACGAGAGACAAATTTTAAGACCCGGAAAGAGCATTCTGTAGTCTGTACACCATTCTCCATGTCACGTCGTTTTTGTTGAGTGAATGACTTGTCATCAGAACTCAAAAATCAGGATTAAAATATGAAAGCAACTTTGGGTTGTAATACAAATTGCACAGCAAATAAAAAGCCGACTAAAACAGCTAAAGAACAGCTTTTTCGAACCAGTTTTTCATCCCTTCCACGTGTGTGTGCATGTGCGTGTTGGAAGGTGGACGATGACAAGCTGCGTGTTCTCATAGCGCACCTGTTAGACCACCCGGTATTGAGTGAGCTGGACATGTGTCACAATGCTATCAGTGACCGCGGCGCTCGGGCGCTCGGCAAGCTGCTCAGCGGTCGCAGTCAGCTGACCAAGCTCTGTCTGTCAAACAACAACATTCAGGTGCTGATTTCGGTTCACTTTTTAGACGACTGTACTTAAGTAACGGTCGAGCTTATGTACGAGTTGTCTTCTGTCTGTCGGTCCGTCCGTCGTCGTCCGTTCATCGTCTGTAACGGATATATTGTGGCTAAACTGTATGTCGTAGGGGAATTTTCTACACGAATAATTAGCTCTGCGTCTTAGACCTAAGAATGCAAAATTTCAGCAATCCAGTGCAAGAGGAACATTTTCAAATTTGGGGTTGAATGGACAGGGGGTAGGAAAAATGTGCGTTGGTCCGTGGAAAACTGGCCATATCTCGAAAACGGTGAGAGATACGGCCAAGAATCACTAATAAGAAGTGGCATATTAGCTTTCAGATGACATGAAAATCATCGATCTTGGAAGACCCTGAAGGTCACTGACAACCAGTACAATCGGCTATATTAGCGACAGCTGGGCTTCTTGTTAATTTTAAGCGTGCTATTCAGCGTTTTGATTTGTTGCAGTAATGTATAGGCTAAGTTCGAATCCGAGTCAGTCACAAAATAATGGCTCAACTTACGTCCGACTCGGGTCCACTACCGTACTCGAGTATAGGCCGGCATAACTGATTTGTCGTGTCTTTTCAAGTGTTTTTTTTTTGTTTTTTTTTAACGTGGTTTGGTGTTATTTGATGCGTTAGTGTTTGTATGTGCCATTTCTCACCTTGCCTTTAACGTTATCCCATACAGGTCTATTTAATCTGGCGAATTATGTGATTTGATTGATTGGTTTATTGGTTGATTGATTCAGTCAGCGGGAGCTCACGCCCTGGCGCACGCGTTGACGCACAACACAACGCTGCTGAGACTCGACCTGAGACTGAATCAAGTCGCTGATGACGGCGCTGGGGCAGTCTGCCGTGCTCTGCTGCGCAATGCCACCCTGCTGGACGTCGTCCTAGCCGGCAACGAGCTGACGCAAGCCACGGCTTCGCTGATGGCTCAAGTCATCAGTCAGAACAATCGGCTCACTGCTATTGACTTGTCCTGCAATCGACTTGGTCAGGTCAGTGCCGCGTGCCCGGTATAGGAAGCCCTCTGTATTTAGGCCTACCGTGGCTGAACTATAGTGCAGCGTAAAAATTCCCATAGCCTTACTTTCAGTACCGGTAGAGGGGTCTTCGTTCTACTGGTAAGCAAGGGTGGGCTATATTATATAGTGGGGCGTAAAGAAATCCCCATGCTTTTACTTTAACTAGTTGCTGTCCGTCAGTAAAAAAAAACTTCCAGCCATCTGATATTTGATGCACAGCGCTGCTTACACGAGTCAGACTCGTGACCAGAAGCGCTTTACAATATCTGAAGTGGCAGCTGAATGGCGTGAGCTAATGATACCGTGGCACACCGTGCGGCCATCCATTGCTCGCGTCAGCGAACAATTCGATCCCAATCAGCGACATCACCCGTGGTAGACTTTCGTATTTTCTGTTTTGATAATTATAATTTAGCCCACTGTTCTGTTCATTTTCTTTTCAATTGTGTTGCGCCTGTCAACTTTCTTAATAAACGAATAATTATATATGCATACTGCATAGCGCTGTACATGATGTGATATGCGTGTGTATACAGGAAGGCGGGCGTCAGCTACAAGAAGCGATCGAGCAGAACAAGACGATCACTCACATGGACCTGCGACTGAGCGAGTGTGGACACGAGGTCGAGTACTGTGTCAACCAGGTGCTCAACAAGAACCGCGACAGGCAGCGTCTTCCAGACTCGCATCTGTACAACGTCGGCCGAACAGACGACTGCTCCAAACTTGGCTGAAGAGTGAAGCCAAACGCGTAGTTGTCCAGGGGGTTCTTGGATCCGCCTCCTTAATTTCCATAAGGTCAGAAAGAGGACTTCTGTAAGTCATACAGATCCTTCGAAAAAAAGTTTGTCCTCCAATACAACTATACACGTCTACATTTCACTGAGAAGTCATTTTTCTTACCAGAAGTGCATGTGTGATCAGAGTGCAGGATTTTGCATTAAAAAATTCAACAGATTTTCCCCCGGACCCCCCACCGCGAGAGGGTGCGACCCTCTCTCACACTTACCTCCGGATGGCCATGTACGTGGGTGTACTAGTAGGTGAGTGAGCCCTCCAATGTTTTGGCCCCGGATCTCATGCAGTTTATGCGGTTGCCCCCTTCCCTCCACAGCAAAAGATGTACGACAACAACAGGAAACACTGAATTTTTTTATGTCTGCGTCCAACCCGGTCAACGGCAGACCGTTGACAAGTCCACTTGTCCAGTTGTCTTGAGGGCGCATCTGTCTCCACTTCAGAGTCAGGAGCAAATTGTCCATCCACAATCTTGCCCCTATTTTTTGTCCCTTCATCTTTTTATTTCTCCCCTTTTGACAGACGATGCATGTATAGCTTGAGCAAATCCGTTGCCTACTTCTTAACTGGTTTGGTGTCATCTGTTGAAGACATTTTAAAATATTTTCATGAATACCCTACAAATTGCCAAGCTTTCGTGTGCTATCGCTGTACACTGTCAAATGCTTGTATAAAATTTATATAAGCGAGTGTTACTTACTGCTTTTTTATTTACAGCCTGTAATGGGTTTGTAGAACGATGTTTTATAAAGCCACGCTGTGCATCACGGTTGGCAGCTAATGCACGATACGAACATGTATTTGTAAATTTTAATTTTGTAATTTTTTGCATGTTAGGTTTAATTAGGCCTATGACACAAAAAGATATGAAACCTAGTTGTGTTTGTGCTTTATATTAATAATGTTATTTCATGGCTTATTTTTTAATTGTATAGAGTCCTGGATTCTGATCCAGAATGGCAGAATCCACATTAAAAGACATCGGTCAGCGAAAGACCCATTTTTGGACCGCGAAATGTGTTATTAATTAATTAATTACTAATTAATAAGAAACCCAACAAAAATTCTAACCAAACCCCAATGTTGCAGAGAGACTTAGGGTTTTATTGGTCGAAAAAGAATTAAGCAGTTTGACGATTTAAAGGAGAAATTAATTAAGAAAGAAGACCATGTCGCCGTTCGTGCATGTCGAACGAATAGACCTACCGTTATAACGGCATAAAGCGAACGCTGTATAGAAACTAGAGAAGAATTTGTTGAAAATTAGTTATTTATGACAAAAATAAAAGATAAAATAGAATAATAAATTAACTTTAAAAACGGGAAAACCAGAGTACGAATTGGTCGTGACAGAATACAACGATTTGAAGAACTAAAAAAGAAATAGGCCTAAAAGAAGAAGACAGATTCGCCGCAACGATAGCGATTAACGTACGGGCAGTTCGTGACGGGAATGTTCATTTCCGTCACAATAATAGCGGTAAAGTAACCACTTTTTAGGGGGGGGGGGTGTAGCGGTCTTTGACGCCTGCCTGCGCCGGCCTCCTTAAACCTAAGGGGTTGGGACTTGGACTGCTAAAATCTGCGTTTAATGCTGAAAATTTCATTCGCAGGTTGTCTTAGTCTATTTCCAGCCATTTCGTCGCAATTCAGTGTTGAAATGTGCACATGCGCTGCATCCAAAAATTGGGAAAAATTCACTAAAAACCCCTTTTGGGGGGCTTCAAGGTCATTCAAGGTCATCGATGTTGATAAATCTTAAAGCTGTCATCAGTGCTTGTTATGATAAGCAGCAAGTCTGCAACCGTTTTCACTATATATACGAGCCAATAACGGCAAAATAACGTCTTTTTAGAGGGGTACCCCTCGTTGATGCCCTCGTTCGAGGGGAACCCCCGCATACAGGGACACGAAATTTTGTCACGATAAACTAGAGACCTTGAGGCAGCCATAGTAAAGATTTCGTGGTCATAGCTTGCACCGTTTTGACACAATACAGCAGTGTGACGGACGGACAGACGGACAAACGTCCAGGCCATGGCTAAGACGCGCGAAGCATTCTGCTATCGCGCGTAAAAATTCAAAAATTTTCTCCCCAGAGGGGCCTCGCGAAAATGGGACCCCGCGAGAATGTTTCCCCCGGGCTTCGCTGTGGCTCTCGGTGGGCCTGGGTTCCCGGATATTATTTTTAGCCACAATTAAGACATATGCAGTGGCGTAGACCTATAGCCATGCAGGATCTATAGTTGTAGTGGGGACACTTGAGGGGTGGAATATGCGTTGGGGTGTCCTCTCCCGACCCACGGGGAAGAGATCTGGGGAGGGGCTATGCCCCTTCCCCGAAAAATTTCAGATTTGTGTATGAGGGTGGGAGGGTGTGTGTGTGAAAATGACGTGTTTTTATCACGTCATCACATTTTGGCCTATTTTGAGTAACTGCGTCGGCTCCTGGGAGCACGTGTCCCTGTGCCTCCCTATGGCTACGCTATGCATATGGAGCATTAATTCGTGGACACGACATACGCTACTGCAGCGTCAGCTAGCTCGCTTGAGATCCTACGTAACCTGATCTGCGGACTGCTGTGTGCTGTGACTGAACTGAATGGCCTTGGAGGGCAGCTAGCACATCGCCAATGAATGAAGCTGCACGGACAGCTGTAGCTAGGAAGCCTAATTATAATGCGGTCGCGAATAATTGCTTTAATCATTTAATACAAATACTGTAAAAGTTTTTCAATAAAAATAATAATTTAGCTTCATAAACACGTTATTATTTCGCATTTGCATTTTGTTTCACGCAAATGCAACACTCTCCGTCGCCCGGGAAACCAAGGCTGAATTTATCAATCGGGGGCGTTGACTGTTGAGTGCTGACTCGCCACAGGCGAGCTTTTTATGAACAGGCTGAAAGTAGATCGATCAGTATCACTACGCAGCCAGGTTCATTCACAGACTTGCGAAGCTCAAAGTAGTGCATCAGATTAACGCTTTCCTTAGGCGTATCTTTTAGTAATATGTGTCACGCAGACATTGCATTGTAATTATTTTGAGATTTTGATATTAGAAATGAAATAATATTACGCTGATCTGTATCATTCGACGTAATTGCTGGGCGGAATGTGATATGCGACACGCGGCCACTCCCACGCAAAAAGCGATACGCAGCCACCGCGGCCAAGTATTTTAGGTCAGCTCATAATTGTTGCGAAGGTGAGGTGATATCATGGGTTTGGCAAATCTAGGTGGCGGCGATCGATGATCATTTCTGTACGTTGAACCGTTCGGACGTACACAATGAAAAAGGTAAGCTCGAGATTGCGTATTCAAGTCAGCTGTTGATTTGTTATCAGACTACCTTCAGTAGCGTTCATTGTCGAAGGATCGCCTGTCGACAGAAATCCTGGCTGATGGCATTCATCGACAAGGCCAGCCAGTGCTGCGGATGATTTGCGTGGGCTGATAGGCCTGGGGAAAGCAGTGTTGACTGATACGTGGCGGAAGACAGTGGCGGATCCATGGGGGGAGACGGGGCGCTGGTCCCCTCCCCTTCCCTTCCTGCGTAGCTCAGAGAAAATGTACAAAACCGAGAATAACGTACACCAAAGTTAATCTGTTCTGCATGCAGTTTGCAATTTTGCTTTAGGGTTAGGATTTGGGTGGGGAATTTTTGCAACCCTCATAGCAGTATTTTTCACATGATGTTGAGTTGACTCGTAGCCTGAATTCTGAAATATTTTAGACATTTTGGCAGACAGTGATTTCTCTATTTGTAGTGTTGACAGACAAACTACGTGCAAAAATATCAGAGACCTCATTTCACGACCGATGAACCAAGCAAGTACAGCACACAAAATATATTTACACACTCAAAAATACTGGAATAATGTCAGTCTTGTTTGGCCTTCGTGTTTTTACAGCATAAATTGCCAAAATCCAAAAATACTGGCCTCTCCAGTTTAATACCGGACACAACATCGGGGGCGCTGAAATCGCGAGACCTGACAACGCGATACCAGATCAGAAGTGGAGCTAAAGCGTCAGTGTTGAACTGACTGATTTTGCTGTTTTTTGTGCAGTTATTTTCGTATCTGAAAGCGTGTCAAAATTTATGCAATGTCGAACTGACTGATTTTGCTGTTCTTTGTGCCGTTATACTTGAAATGGGTTGCGTGGAATTAAAGTTGATTTTATGCATCATTTACCCTTACTTCATGTTGTCAAAAACTTCATAAATAAAACAAGTCTTGCGATGTCCACCCTTGCGAGCTGGTACCACCTTGTCCATTCTCTCGATGTCAGTTCCCACATTGGTATTGCGCTGCCAGGTCTCGCGATTTCAGTCGTCCCACAACAGCTGCATACTGCACCGTACGGTAATGTTGTGTTTGTGTAGTTACTGCTGCAGAAAGAGCGTGAAGATGTCACTGCAGTGTATAAGTCATCAGCCCAGCAGCATCAACAGTCAGAAGAGAATGATGATGCATCTGTGGTGCCCACAACTCAGGACGAACTGTCATTGCATGAACCACAGCCACAGTCTGCACCGCAGTTTTTGGTGCAGCCAGCTTCTACTGAACGTGAGCTGTTCCGAGGAAGGAGTTCTCCAGGTGTCACTACCGGACTGCAGAAATTACCAGCATCTGTCGGCAGTGTTGGTGCGGGCAGGGCAAGTGTCGTGGTTGATGATGATGGGGATTACCAACACTTGAGAAGCACTGACGGTGGAACAGCGACCATTCAGCAGTCAGTTGATAGCACTGGCGTCTACCAGTCGCCAGCTTCAAACTCCAAGAATCTGTTGCCTCATTACTTCGCACAGCGGCAGCACAGTTATCCTAGCGCTGATGAGTTGGAGATGCCAGCTACTGGAACTTCGTCTCAGAGTTCGTCAGAGAGTGTGAATGATGGTGTGAATCTTCACAACCAGATGGACTTCAGAGCGGCTGCTTTTGCTCATGCTCGAATATCTGATGAGACTGCTCGCAATTATGGCAACATCTCAGGTATAAATATACGCTATATCACTTTTTTTGTTTATTCCATGCAGGTTATAATGACTTGCACTAGCCACTCCAAATTTCGTGTTGTCGGAAAATAGCTTTTTTGTGGAAAATGTTTGTTCATAAATGCAAAATTTGGGGTCGAAAAGCACCCGTTTCTGGGAAATTTAGGAGCAAATTGAAATTGTGAGCACCCGTGATCTTTTTAATCAGAAAGCTGTCTGTCGGAATTTCGTCAGAAATTTCTAGTTTGTCGGAAAGTTGAAACTTTCTTCCTCACCTACTGATTTGCATAGTTATATTGGCACTCGTGCTTGCTGCAATTTATCAGGGTGACCACTTGTCTGGAAAACCTGGAAATGTCAATGAATTTGAAACATGTCAGGGAAATGTCAGAGAAATAATCTTGTCAGGGAAAAGTGTCCCATAACTGTTCATTACTAGTTAAATATTTGTGTTCAACTCCATTTTTTTCTGTTCGCCTCGCTTGCAGACTTGTACTCCCATACTTTTGAATTTGCGGTGCCAGTAAGCCGCTTTTGTTTGCCTTTATTGTTTAAACTGCACTAAATTTGGTCAGTTAATTCTCTGGAAAATAATTAAAATTGTTGCCAATAGACGTCATATCGCTACTGTTGCGAGGGGCAATACTCTGTGTCTATGTTCCCTTAAAATGTCTGGAAAAGTCAGGGAATTTGATCATGACTGGAGAGTGGCCACCCTGATTTATGTTTGTGCATTAATTTTTACTATAATTAATTTTTTAATCATGATTAATTCTGTAGTGCTTTAATTTCTTCGTAAATTAATGCATTAATTTGACAGTTCTGATTTCGGTAGGTTATTAATTCTGCAGAAACAACATTATGTCAGGAAATAGGAAATAGGAATTGTGTTTGGACAAAGTGTAGATTAGATACTGAAGGCGGCAAAATGAAATTGTGAATGGAACTGCTTATGCGAGTCAGCTCAGAACACGCAGCATTCACACTGCTCTAACAGACCGCTTGTAGATTTCGGAATTGACAAAAACTGTCCTCAGCTACTACTAATGTAGTCACCTGCCACTTTCACTAATGGATAGTTGGACCACCTGACGCAGTGTGCAGACATGCCACTGACTGAGCAAGTCAGAAAACTGCAAGACAGAAAGACGCTGCTAGCAGACAAGCTGTAGATTTCAGCAGTAATGTATGAATGTACTTGTACATCTTCTTCACTTGTTACTTTTGAGTCTCCACTCTGAAACTTTTAATTTCAGTCAGTTGTTACTTCACCGCTATGTACACGTAATGCAGGTATAATTAGGGTAGTTACTTACTGCATGTATAACCCCCGGGATGAAAGTCGAGAAAAATGCAAATATGAATGAAAGAAGTTGACCTCAAGTGACTTAACTGTGCAGTTGATTTTTGTCTGTTAGCTGTCATCTGACCGCGATGTGTATTTGGTAATGGTTATTCCTTTACTGAGAGTTGGAGTAAGATACGGCACTGCAGTTACGGCTGCCATGGCTGCTTACCATTCCATTCCATTGATAAAAACACTACCAGTTGGCTGGGCTGGCGAGGGAGTGGCGTGGTATTTCCAGGGCAGTGAGTGAGCGATGGCGCAGGGCACAGGTCTGACTGGTCTCTGCTATTCATAGCGGCCGCTGGCTTGCCGGCTGGCTGGTCGGTGTGTGGACCGGCAAGGAACGGATGGCATTCCGATCCATCCACGCCGGGCCGGCTGCTGAGACTGATGGGCCTGGCGCCCGGATGTATGGATGAGTGATGGAGGGAGGAGTGGTGCAGGGAAGGTCGGATACTGACTGACTGTATAGCAGGCACCAGTGGGCACTAAGACTATCCGAGTGAATGTGTTGCGTTGGTCCACACCCAACCTACCGCGCTGTACTGCAGCTACGGTTAATGGCGGCCGGTGCAATGCTGCACGGGCGCCCGCAGCACTTACAGTGAGCACTGGGCTGCATTGCATTCATTGAGAATATTGTAGCGTTACGCTACCTGCAGCCACGACACCGGCTTCGCCGTCCGTTTAGCACTGCTCTGTACGCGTCGATACCTGTCATGCATTCTATGTGGCTTGGTGGCGGGGCGTCTATCCCGGGTATTTCCCCTTGGATACACTACGCTAGCCCTCCGCCCCCTCCATGTCTAACCCCAACGTTGGATGCAGTAAAGTGCTGTGCTGCATTTTCCTTGGATGACAGAGAACCAGCATGAAATTCTGTAAGGGGAGAGGTTGATCGAGGCGCTGCAGGCGTCGAATAGAGTGGGAATTGGAGTGAGGTGTGTCATGGCCCTCTAAATAGACTAATCTAGAGGGCTGTGGGTGTGTCCCTCCGCAGTGTATTAGGGAGTCCGGAGAGCGTCATAAGCTCCCCAGCAGGGTCCGGGGCGGAGCCTCCACCTGAAAATGAATATTTTTTAGCCTCACAAAACGCTTCTGGTTAAACGATGACTGCCCCCTAAAGTCGTAATAAATTTAAGTTGCCAGGATTTTCTTCCAGGATTTTCTTCCCAGGCTTCCCTTAGAAACGTAATACACTTTGAGCTTAGAGCATGGTTCTCAATGGACGTAGACGCCCCTGGTTGGTGGCGTCTACGGTCAGGATGCTGGACTTACTATCAAAAGATGGGTTGTGAGTGAGACCGGTCGCTGTCAAGAGCCGGGATAAGTGACAAGTAAACCGGCCCACCTGGCTGGGGTTAGGCAATCACCCGTGTCAGGTGTCCATTTGACATTCGTAATAGCTGTTCAATAGCTTCCTTCCATCGTAACATTCTATTTTTCAACGTCTAGCCATCTTTAGTGGCCCGCCTCACTCCTTACCTCAGCGCCTCAGATTCAGTGAGTTTCTCGCTGACATTGTGCGCTTTATAAATTAAATTTACTTACTTACAGGTGATCCATGGTCCCATGTGACAGGCTGACGCTTCGTAGCTCTGCGATGAGTTTACAACCTTTATAATTTTTTTCTGCTGGGCCGTAGGATTGTCAGCAGTTAAACATCGATGTTAGATCCATTTTATTGCAGAATTAATAAACTGTAATAGTTTATGAAAAATATATTAGATGTCATATATCGCACAGAACTTATTGAAAACTTTTGCTGAGTGGCTGGCGGTTAGTTTGACCTGACATCATTTTATGAGATTGTTAATAAGTCGGGTTGAAAACTTATATCTGACCGACTGACGCTGTGTTACCAGAAAGGCTGGGAAAGCTGGTGAAGCTGAAGCAGTCAAGCTGCAGTTCATAGGAGGCCTACGTTTCTGTAGAAACTGCAGTCTTGGGATCTAAGATCACGTTCTTATGACAAGATCGGTCTCTGTTTTTGGTCTTGTCTTTGGTCTTCGTTCTTATGGTCTTGTTTCCATGGCTGATAGAAAGATGCTGATCGACTGAATGGACCTGTGCGAAGTTTGTAGTAATTGATTGAATGTTGCGCTGTTCAGGCGAGCTGGTCGTTGATGCCGGGGACATGGTCCATGAGTCGAAGGTGTTCAAGTCGTCGAGGCGCTCAGGGTCTGCGAGTGGTCGCCGGTACCACACAGGTCGACTGTCCAGAACACATCACCCGGGGGTGGCTGATAGAGGTCTGGCTGGCAGAGCTTCAGGCACTGGTGAGGGTCATCATGGAGTAAGGTCAGTGATTCGGTGTCCAATCTGCAACAAGCTGTTCAACAACTCCAGTGCACTGGCCAAGCACAAGCTGACGCACAGTGACGAGCGCAAGTACACCTGCAACAAGTGCTCCAAGGCATTCAAGAGGCAGGACCACCTGTAAGCACTGCTGCAGAATGCTGCTGTGTTGATTGAGTTTGACTGTTCACCTCCTTGTATTTTTCGTCTGTTGTCAGTTAACCATAGTTGAAGAAACCCAGTTTTTTTTTTAAAAAAAAAGCCCTCCCGGTGGTTGTATAGAGTTTTTTTTGGGGGGGGGGTGTTTGCTTTTTCTGGACTTTTGAGAAAGGCCCAAGTTAAATTTTAGCTGCAAAGTCCATTGGTTGCTTTATTTTTGTTTTTGCTAATTTTGCTTGAAGCCCCAGAGCACAGAATATCTTAAAGATGGCAAATTCATATGTTTTGATCTTTCAAAAACTTACCCATAGTAAAATATTTCATCATTGCTGGAACAAGGAACTAAAATTAGATTAACTTTAAGTGGTTTTTAGCGTCTTGGGTGGGCTTACCTAATAAAACTCATCAGTAAATTTCAGACAGACAGACAGACGGAAGAGGCCCGGTCGTAATGCGGCCTATTAGGACAGCCACACAAATGTTATATCTGTCACCACCACACGTTGTAGGAATGGTCACATGATGACGCACAGCAGCAAGAAGCCGTTCGAGTGCAAGTTCATCGGTTGTGCAAAGAGCTACTGCGACGCACGTTCACTGCGTCGTCATCTGGAGAATCACCACCAGGACTTCATGAGTGCTACGGCTGCTGCTGCGTTTGACGCTACGGCCGCCGCTAGCATGTTCGACAGCAGTAACAGTCTGGACTCATCTGCTGCAGTCAGTGACAGAAGTCTCCATGCATCTGCTGCTGCTGACATACATGCATTCAACCCCAACAGTGTCTGGACCACTGGCTACAACCCTCTTGAGTACGTATGGTTTATCATTCATGCTTATGCACTGTGTCTTAATAAGCTGGAACTCCTGTTACATCTCTAATAGCTCCAGCAACAAGTTTTGGTAATCAGCACTTGTTAGTTCGTGAGAAACGTTAAGAATACGAGCAGTGCCAGATGAGTTTTTTCTGATTCACCTGCAGAATACAGGCAACTGCACAGTAATACTCCAACAAAGCAACAATGTCAGTCACAAAATTTCAAGTTGTTAAAGAATGTTTAACATTAATAGACGGTTGACTACTAATGATTAGCAACATTGTAGTCAGAAGTTGGAACAATAAGTGTTCACAAACTGCTGTTGCTTTACTCGAACATAGGCCTGGCGATTTCTTCTCCATTCTGGACAAATGTCTACAACTGGAGAAAGAATGTACAGTGTACGTCTTCAGCGTAGTAGATAGCAAGTGAGTGACTGGATTTTATGAAGCGGTATCCGGTATGTGGTTGTGTGCAGCGAACCTAAGCCAGTCAAGTGTCATGTGTGTGATCGCGGCTTCAAGAACATTGCAGCACTGAACGGTCACATGAGACTGCACGGTGGCTACGTTCGCAAGGTACGTTGTACACCTCGTTTCGCACAACCTGCATTTTACAAACAACACTGCATCATTTCCTTATCTTTCTGCCGCGTTTGGTTTTTCGGTGGAAATGCTGTATAGCGCATGCAAATCCACCTATAGCTATCTCTTCATAGTGTGGTGGTCTCTCTGTCTGTCGTCTGTCATATACATGCAGCTTGCTTACACTGTTCGACAGAATCAGATGCAGTATGGCAGGTAGGTACACCTGTGCGGTCCAGTGACACATTTTCCTTGACCCTCAGAGAATGGGTAGATTTGGGGGCTGGCCCCCCAGCCAAAACATGCAGTTACAATGCTTCTTTTAGACTGTGGCATTTTAAACCACTTGAATGGCAGAAACAGGTTTTAGCCAGCAAAACCCGACCCTGGTTGTGAATGTTGCTGATATCAGCCATTTGAGTGCAAGTTGATTGGCTGTGCCGAGACTGAGCTAGTGGTGCAAAGATGCATGGTGCTCTCTGCATCATCATCTGGTTGCAGCTGTTCAGTGAAGCGTACTAATTGTTCTTTGCGTGCTTGTGTAGGATCCTGGAGAGTTCGTCATGACGGAAGATGGGAGTCATCAGTACAGTGGGAGCGACATTATCGCAACTGAGGCTGAACCCCGTGCACCATCACTCCTAGCTTCAGAAGCTGCTAATGAGATAGCAGGAAAATTTGTGGTTGAGAATTGCACCAAGGCAGCAGCAAGCAGTGAACTGATGCATGCTATAGGCTCAAGAATGCAGTCCAGACTGTTTGAGATGCATGGTGATTCGATGCGACGTTCACCATATGGACTGTGGATGTCGGCTGAGGGAGCTGCGATGAGAAATGGAGACAGGAGGAATGAAGGAGCAAGTACTCATGAGAGCTTAGTTTACTGGTCATCACTGCTGCCTGTGAGCAGTGTAGCTCCTGCCACGAACAGAAACGTTGCGTTCGAACACTCACAGAAACTACCAAAGTGTAGTACGGAGGCGGCAACTGTCACTCATAACAGTAATGTGGAGAGAATGGCAGCGTCAGACAGCGACTTGGCAATGAAGTTGAAGGATAACATGGACATTAGAGCTGGAAGAGAACGTGAGCAGTTCAATCTGTGGAAGATTGCATCACTGATTCGTGGAATTTCGCCATCGGACAAGGGCAGGAGGAATGAGTCTGACGTCAGAGGTGAGACGTTTCCTCATGGATCGTTAATGGAAGATGGAAAGATTGCAGAAAGATTGTGGACCACGTTTGGTCAGAATGATCATCACGTGAAGCCAAAATCTCTGTCAGCATCCAGCACACTTTCGTATCCAGTGTATGGCAGTGAAACTGGGACTGTCATTGGGTCCGATTCATCGTCGCAAGCACAGCTTCTGAGTGGAAATAGAACTGGTGGCCAACTTAGCGATAACCTGTCACTAGCGAGAAACGAAGCAGAGAGGTTTGCCAACGATCAGTCAGTAGCATTTGCTCCAAATCTGAAGACAGTCGAAGAAGACAAGAAGTGTAGAGATGTCATGCCAAGGATCAAGCTGAGTCCTGGTCTCCAGGATTCCAGTCAGTTATCTGAGAGTTCAAGAAATGAGCAAGAGACAGAGACTGAAGGTACTGAGACAAGAGAAATATCCACTTTACGTGGTGCTGTGAAAGGAATAATGTCAGTGGTTGACGATAGCAGTGCAGTGGACAACAGGCAAGGGGTTGCTGTTGGATCATTTTTGGATGACAATGTTACCAGCAGGAACGTAGCAACATCACAGCTTGCCAGTTTACCGACAGAGTCTGCCTCATCCTCACTCACTGGTCACGACAATGTTTCTGCTTCTTCTGAGTCAGGCTCTAACATTGGAATCAGTCTGTACAGACGTCGTGTGAAGAATCTGCTTCTGAAGCGAGGAAATTCCCTAACCGAAGGTTTTGAGGCAGAAATGCCAAGAAGTCCACGAATACAGAACCATTTTGGAACTGCTGCGTTTGAGCATGGTAATGACTCCTTGGTAGCTGTAGCAGCTGATAACGTGTGTGGGAATTTTCACAAGGAAGAAACCTGCTGCCAGGAATACAAAGATGAGATGCAGAACAACGGAACAGTTTGCAGTTCTCTGACAGAATCCAGCTACAGGATGGAACAAGTGGCTGCCAGCACTGGTTGTGATTCTGGTGAGCCAACTGAACAGGAAAAGATCTTGAAACATGACAAAGTATCGGGAACATCATACGGAGTAGTGAACTATGCAGTTGCAAGTTCTGGAATTACGATCAGTGAAGATTATCGTAAGCACATTAGCACCATAGATTGCGGTTATGCTGGACATCACATGGGGCAGGGAGATGGCATGAGATATGGCTGTGTTGAGAAGGTGGTTGCAGCGGCATTGCAGATGCCTGGAAACCTATGCTGTCACGATGCGTGTGGTCATTCGATATGTGAGCAACATTGTGCAACCAACATTGGCACCCATCGTCTGTCACCTGCGGCCTGTCACCTGCCAGTGGTCAAACAGTCTCCCACAGCGGTGTGTGATGTGACCGCTAGATGTTGTTCTGTTGCACATCGTCTGGGCGCTCTACCGACCCCAACACGTGCATGCGCCGCTGCCCTCTGCCAACTGAGCTGCTCTGGCACCACCCATGGTTCACCTAAACACAGTGATACCTCATCGTCCGGCTGTCAGTTTAGCCGTCCCAGGTCAGCAGGTCTGTGCAACACACCTGGACATCTGTCTACTGGTACAGCAAAGTGTTCTTGCATCCTTAGAGATGCCAGCAGTTGTCTACACCAGTCCGGCTGTTCTTACATGATGGCGAAGTCGTTATCTTCAGTTCGAGGTGGTTGCTTGGCAAGAAGTTTTGGGGGGCACCTGCAGGATCAGGCCGGAGAGGTAGCTCCATGCATGGCACATACGCCATATACCCCACGTGAGTCGACGTGCAGTCCACGCGAACTGGACACTCCACAGGATCAAGCAGCCGGAGGACTCTGTGAGCCATGCACACCTCACAGTATGTGCTCTTCACACCGGACCACCGCGAGGAAGCATGCAACAGCTCACACTCCATCAGCTGCGGCATGCTACTTCCAGTTCCCACCAGCGGCACTGCACATGGCTGGTGGTCCGCTGGACTGCCAGTCCGTCTGCCAGCAATCACCGTGTCTGTCGTGCACCAGACGTCTGCAGTGTCACACGCCGTGTATGAGCAGTCCACTCAATCTGACGATTGGCCATCATCCATGCACTCCGCAGTGCTGCTGCTTCCAACACCAGCTACTGACCTCGGCAGCTGCTGCTCGCCATCGGCCCACCTGTGTACGTTCACCTGCTTGTTACAAATAGTACTTGGATGCAAGAAGAACGAGGCTATGTTTTTACTTGATTTTGTTTGTTTGCATGTCCACAAGAATACTTCGAAAGTCATGAAAGGATTCTGATTAAATTTTTCAGACAGGGTACCAGAGGACCAGGGAACTTTAGTTAAATATTATGGCTATCCAGATCTGGACTCAAACAGTCTCGGCAGAGGTTGCTTTTCTATGACTGCTTCTTGTTTTATAAATAAAATGTAAGTTTTTGTTCCAGCTGCATTCAGTTTTCTTTAGTAGCAAAAATTATTTCACCTAGTAAGTAAGTAAGTAACTAAGTAAGTAAATGATTTATAAAGCACCAAAGTCAAAGTGGTTGTAATTGGTTGTGATTTCATTTTGGTTCTACCAGTGGGGTCTAGCAGTTATTGTAGTGGACTGTCAATTATGAGACCCCAGTTCAAGTCCGGGTCACAACGGGAAAATGCACCCATGATCACCACACTCACCTGTGATGAGTAGTAGTGTGAGTAACGAATAGTTGAAGGAAAGGTGGTGAGGGAAAGACTGGCCATTCCACCCATGATGCTGTGTCTATGTAACACTTCTTGTCTCTGAGTGCTAAGCAGATGGTGACCTTACCTGTGTCTGCCAGTTGGCCATCACTTCAGAGACGTAAGTACTGGTGGACACCAGTTGTGTTTTATGGGAGCTGTTTTGACTTTTGTCTTACTAGTAAAGAAGATTACTTAGCTTCAGGTGTGAAAGTTCGCATTGCAGTAATGCTGGCTGTGGTGGTTTTGCAGGGCTGCGGGACTGAACATAAAAATGCTGAAATACAACAGACAAAGTCAGGAGGTGTGGCCGACGGTCACCGTGAATCAGAAGTGAGCACAAACAGGAAATCACTGGAGAGAGCCACGGTTGCCGAGCCTGACTCGACGATGTCGAACGAGTCTGCAGGAGATCAGATGATGCCGACTGATGCTGATAGTCATAGCATGGCAGTGGATCATTATGCTGCAGAGGAGAGGAGCACCACAGATATGGTCGGACATCATCTCCAGCATGATGCTGCTGCTGCTGGCGATGGTGGTAGAAATTTCAGGGACAGGTTCCAACATTGGGGTTTTGATGCCGCGAGGAGTGGACGTAGATCGGAAGCAGTGACATCAGAGCTTAGTGTGCATAGTCAAGCTTATGATGCAGCTGAATACGTTGAACCAAGTAGTTCAGAGACTAACGAGAAGAGAGCCTTGGAGTCAGTGTTGGGTGGCTGGACATCAAGAAAGAGGCAGATGTACACAGATGCAGAAGTTGAGCCTCATAGCAGACAGATGTCACAGTCGTCGGCAGTTGCTGGAGACAGACAGCCGGCAGACAGTGCGAGGAAAAAACATAGACCCGATCCACTTGTCCTACCTCCATCATTATCTTCATTCACAGAGCACTATGGCTACCCGAGCTGGCTGAGGTCTCCACGGGCATGGAGCAGTAAAGGCCCAATACCGTACACGCCTCCGCCCATGCTGAGTCCTGCGAGGCGTGCTCCCGGGTTGTTCTGGGCCGCAGCGCGAGCACAGGATCAGCCATCGCTGCCATGGTCGATGTTCAGACAACCATCCGCTTTCACGTGTGAGTTCTCTTGTGTGTCAACACAGATTAACTGGTAACCAACGTAAATTGGTAGTAGGCAGAATCGTTGATCAATGCTGCCAACTTGTGATTTATAAATAAGTGATCGCATGTTTTGGCTGTTTGTGTGGACCTCCAAATCTCTCCTTGCCCTGGGGATCAGGACTGATTATTGGACCTGCCATATGGCATCTGGATCCATCAAACAGTTTAACCAGGGTGCATGATTGTGACAGACAGGCAGACTGCACTACAGATAAATGTGTAGCATTAGTCGGAATCACTTGCAGTGGTAGCAAGCCAAGATGAATTAGCTGTGTTCTAATGTCGAGAAGGGTTGAGAACGCATTTGACATAACAAGCAAGCCTCATCGCTATGTATAGAGTTCTAATTGTTTATTTCAAGCTTTTAATTTCTCCACTATCCTAAAAGAATTTATTATCTTTGTTGGTGTGTTCAGCTATTTTACTGTTTGTCATTGAAACTTGGTGCTTTCAGAGTTTAATCAGAATCAGTTGATGACTTACGATTGCAAACAGCATTTCAGTCACACTTTACAGGTAGATGCAAATGGTTCGGGAATTATTTTGGGAGGTTTCGATTACAGCTGTAAAGTGGGATTGATTTACGAGCATGGCATTATGTGTAGATCCTGAAATGTCTGAAGAGATGCCGCCACCAACAGACACACAGCCGTAAGATTTATGCACTTTTCTTTTTCTATTGTTTAAAATTGTGTAAAATAGTACAAATACAGTTTATTTCAACAGAAACAAACAAGCTAAAAACGCAAATGTGATGCAAGACAATAACCTCAAAACTACCATCTGTGTGAATATTTTCTTGTTTCTACTTTTGTTCAGTGGTTAAATGAATTACTGCCGCAATACATTATGTTACACCATTTATAACCAGTTCTGCTAATACATGGGAAAGGGCACTATTTTGATAATAGATCTTGCAATTACTACTTTAGTCTTTGTGATAATAATTTCGTAAGTGTATATATAGTTCTTTAGGTAGCAAAATAATGAAAGATCCAATTATTATGGTCATATATTATCTTTTAGATGTTTAACTTAACCACTCATGTTTTTTTTATATTGAAAAGACATCTCGGATCTTGTGTTTTAATAGAAAAATATTAGTTGTAGTATTTTTAGCATTGAGCTTAAATGCTAGTGTTCGAGACACAGTAATAATACTACCAATACTTGGATCTTATCATCTAAAATGCACTATGGGGGAAAACTTAAGTATGATAAAGGAAAGGTCACCACCTAACAAACTCGTTTTATTTTAGTTTTTAGGTCTAAAACAATGGTGCAAAGTAGAATTAAATTTAGTAGTACCGGTAGTTAGTAGTATGGTAGTGGATTATGTAACTTTGACTTGGACATAGGCATATCAACATCGGTGCACAGTTTCAAGCGACACTGCCTCCTCTCAGAGGTAATTTTAGCAATTCTTTTGACATTAAGTTTGCTGTTGTGAATGCCGTGAATGTTCGATTTGTGGTCATTGTTGTTACTACTGAAACAGTCAATAGTATTTTAATACTATCGAAATAGCCGAGTATTTTAAATAGCTTACATTTTCAGTCTTTAAATAGTGTTTACCAATGGTGATGATCTATTAAGTATCTACTGCTTTAAAGAAGTAAATAGTCGATCGCTTCTAGTATGGTAAATTTTACCGTAGTCAGTGGTTACATAATCATGAATTCTGATAAATTGGTCATTGACATACAGTGACATATTGATAATGTTGACACTGATGATGCTGTAACCATGAGCTTGTATCATTGAAATTTGAGTACGGATTATTTTTGTGGTTAGAAAAATTAAAAGTAAAATGTTAATTATTATTACCGTAATGAAATAGTTGACTCCCATTGGCAGTTGAAATACTATTTTGAATTGTGAAAAGTTTTGACTATTGGCTAATGTATTTAAATTTTAAGTTCAACGATGCTCCCAACACTGTCTCTAGTTTTTTTGTGACTGTGCATTGTTTTCATGGCGTGCATGTCACATTTGAAGATCTGTTGAGAAGCTCGTGTAATGTCATGGTGTCAGACTATGTTTTGTTTGTTCGGCTTTGTCTAACAGTGCATTCTGTGTTTGCTTGGCAGGCAATGCTAAGCATGCTATGAAGGACGATGATCGAGCCGACCTGCTGTGGCACCCTGAACATGCTAGTAATGCTAGCAGTCAAGGTGTGACTAATTGTGCTTTGCATAGCAGTTGTCATTATATTAAGTTCTTATTATACTAAGCAGGGTTGAAAAAACGTTCCTATTGGGTTTTATCAGTTAAGGGGGTTTATTGGGTTTTAGTTTTTTTTCACTTTTTAAAGGCTCAACTTAAACATTAGCTGAAGAGTCTGTTGGTTGATTCTTCTGACTTACTTGCCTCCCATTCAACAGAATGTCCAGAAATGTGCTAATTCATCAGCTAAGCTGTTTTTTTAAAATGTAACTGTACTTACATATTTCTTATTGATGAAACAAGAAACTAAAATTGGCTTTAGTTTGGGTCGGTGATTTTTTTTGCTGTTTTGGGGTGAGTTTCTCCAATAAAACCCACCAAGTTTTTATGGGTATCTACCCTGGTGTTTCAGCCTTGATACTAAGACCATTGCTGTAGTCCACAATACCTATCAGAGGCAGTTGTCTGTCTCTCTGTTTGTACTTGTTTGTCATTGTATCTTGCATCATTGTTTTAGAGTTGCAGAAATTTTCATTTGTTAACAGTTCTATTTTTGCATAGTTTTTTACTGAGTTTTTTGTATACATTACATGTATTTATTAGGTACATTTTGCTTTCGAGTGTCATGTCGTTATTTGTGGTTTGTAGCTGGTGTATATGGCATACGGCCTGGAGCCGTTGCATTGCAAGAGATGTCTGCTGGCAGACAATTTCCGCTTCCTCTTTTCAACTTCTGGCCAAATGACCCAAGAGTAAGCAATTCACAGATTTCATTTATGATTATATTAGTGCAGTTTGAAGATATTACTATGTGAGATATTAATTGCTTATCTGCTGTCTTTTGCCTCAGTTGTAAAAAGGCATATAGTATGTTTGATAATTAGCATAGATTTAAGCAGTTTCTGAGTTTAGGTAAAGTGATTAATGTTTATTTGAAACGTATTTTGCCAGCGTAAAATCCCACACATACGTAGCTGATATGGTATCGTAGTTCTTTTGGGTTGGGTCTAATAAATAGACTTCAGATGAGTCGTTGCTTTGGCTGAGAATAGTCAGTTTAGAATTTGACTTAAATAGCAGTCCTTACTGCTCGATACATGTAGTTATTTCGTTTACAAAAAAGTGTTGAAATTCTGTAGACCTTGTCTAAACTTTTCATTTTGTCCTAGAGGCACCACAAAGACCTTGGCTGGTTCATTGCATTGCTAGAAATTCGGTATTGCTTGGCAGGCACAATTAATTTGAGATGATGTATAAGTGTAAAAAACACATGTTTGTTGCAGAAAATGTTGATGTCCTCGTTACCTCCGGTGACTGGTGTTTCTACAGCACTTCAGCTGCATGATTACCGAGGTATGTCACATAAACGTAAACTCTATAGAGACTAAATGTAGAGAATAGGTACAGGTTTTTTTTCTGTATGCAGCACTGCAGTGGGAGCTTACCAGCTTACCTGTTCAACATAAGTTGTCTCTCAGAATGATACCAAATATTTTTTTGACCCACTTGTCTGCTGACTTAGGCTGGAGAGCATGGCAGTGTAACATTTTTTTACTTATCCATTTTGTTGCACATCGTAAGTTCCACAGCGCTGAAATGGCTGTATTGAGCATCTACAACGATCTGTTACTTGCTGCTGACAGTGGTCATGTGTCTGCTGCGTGCTTGCTGGACTTGATGGCTGCATTTGACACCGTCGACCATGACCTACTATGGCTCAGTCTGAAACGCCGGTTTGGTCTTTGTGGTGTCATTCTGCACTGGTTCCAGTCATAAGTGTCAGACAGGTCTTTTCAGGTCACTTACAGCAACCATACGTCATCCACCATTTAGTTTATGTGCTTGGTCCCGTAAGGGTCTGTTCTTGGTTCGTGTCTTTTCATTCCATACATAGCTGACCTCGCAGACACAGTACAGAAGCACCATGTAGGCATTAGCGCGTACCATCAGCTGAGCGTACACAAGTTCGATGAAGGGCTATCCAGTCGTTTCTGAGCAAGTGCAGTACAAGCTGGCAGTGACGGTTAACCGGTGTTTTCAAAATAAAGCACCAAAGTACCTGGTTGACCACTGCATCCCAGTTTCTGATGTCGTCAGTTGACATCATCCGAGATATGCCAGTTGACACTTCCGTACCGTTCCAGGGTTTCGACGAAGCACGTTCAGTTGTTGGGCCTTCGTTGTTGGGGGTCCGATGGCTTGGAACTCATTACCTGGTAATCTCCATGATCCATTACTTTGCAGTGGTGCGGCTTAAAAACTTTACTTTTCACGAGATACTAGCGTATTCAGCACAATAGAGATGCTTCATGATATTGTGCTATATCAATTCAGTATTGACATTGACATTGCACAGTGCATTGTAAAACCCAGATGAAGTACTGTAGATGGAAAGGTGAGTGTCATTTGTGTAAGAAGTTGTATCTTCGGATTATTGCTAGGCTGAAAAGAAAACAGTAGGGAACAATAATGTGATCTTTTGATAGCTGATAAGTTTTCTGAAACTTGAAAAATTGACTGATGCAGCTGAGAGCATTTTGTCCATGGTCTAGACGCTTAGGTAGTGGGCACATACTCAAAAAAACCAAAGAGTTTTATTGGATAAGCACAGCTAAAAAGTACAGAAAAACCACAAAACTTATCCCATAATTAATCCTATGTTAGTTTCTTGTTCCATTAATAATGAACAGTTTCACTACAGTTAAGTTTTTCAAATTTTCAGTCTACAAATTTGCTAATTTTGGATATCTGCTTGATTTGGACCCTATTTAGTAGTGCTTGTTTTAGTAACTTAAGCACAGGAAAAACTTTGAAAGCAGTTTTTGAAAACTCTGGTTTAATACCCAAAATTAGGGACAGTAGAAAATCATGGAAACATGGAAATCACCGAAACCGTGATTTTTGGCAAATGCTGTGATTTTGCCAATAATGCTGTGTTTTACTGCATGTAATGATGGTCGTCAGTACTGGATGCTATAGACTGTATAATGGTCTTCAGGCCCATGATTTTATGCCATATCTTTGCCTCGATTTATTGCAATTTTTACAACAGTTTGTTATGTTTTTTTGCCATTTTTGCCATGATTTTCTACTGTTTCTACACAAAATCAAAAAAACACACTTGATTTCCTTTATTTTAAAAAACTTTTTTTCAGTGCTGTTTTTGTTGTCGGCCAGCGGTGAATGTGTGGAATTGTGGTTGTAGCTGACGCAGAGTGGAGTTCAGCTGAGATCGAGCGTTTTCAGCAAGCAGTGGTTGAGTTTGACAAGGACTTCATGAAAATATCACAGCATGTAAGTATGCCGTACACTTACTGGCTGGTTTGAATGAACCTGATTGACTTGTGTAACGAACTAAAACATCTTCAATTTGTACTGAATTGTATGACAAACAGCGAAATTGTGAATCACGTGGTCCATGCGCACTTGCATACCAGTTTTTTCCGCTAAACTGTCACTTATGCAGGATATGATATGATGTGATATGATAAATAATTTGCACTGGAAAAATGGACAACTGGCAGGCATACTGCCAATGTCCAGGGTGCGGCAAAAAAGTAGCCCCTAAAGTTTTTCGCTGTTTTTTCGGCAACCGTTTGGAATTCTGATTTGAAGTTTTTGCGGATTTATTGACAGAAACGTTCTACATCTAACTGCCAAGTGAAATGCGATTAACCTGAATGACTACCGATTTTTTAGCATTAAAAATGTTCAAGCTAAAAACGCTATTTAATATTTAAAAACTGGCTACCACGTTACTGGCAATGACGTCAAAGTGACGTTTTGATAAACAGTAGTTTATTTTGATTATAAATTATTGCTAATTTATCATTCTTTTGAAGCAGTCATCGGCTGCCCACGACAGTGCACCAGCAGAACTGGCTGTGGACCAACTGTTTAGATTTCATCACAAAAGACCAGTGGCCTCCAAATTCACTGAATATGACCCCAATGGACTATTGCATGTAAGGTTCAATGCTGGAGGCTTACCACAAGCTTAAAACAAAGCCAAAAACAATCGCCAAACTCAAGGAAGCACTTCAGGTTGTCTGGTGCAAGTTGTCACAATTACTGATCGACCAGGTTGTGAAAGACTTTCCAAATTAAGCGACTGAAAACTTGTGTTGGAGCTTGGAACTGGCGGTGGACACGTTCAACATTCACAGTGACAATGGAATTCCGGCATCGGATCATCATCAGCATGGTGTGGAAAATCAATGCAGTCATATTTCGAACAATGTTAGCGCGTGAACACTTAAGTTAATATACACCATCTTTCGTAAGAAACAACCACAAGCAAACAGTGAGTTAATACATATGTAAGACCTCATTATTATTGGTTTTGCTGCTGTAATTTTTGTGTCAAAATCGCAGTTTAATCACATTTTAGTTTGAAGAAACACTTAGATTTTCTTTTCGTTGACTTTCAGCAAACGCAATACAAACATGCTTATTGGTTTGCACAAATTTATCGCTGAATTGCTGCAAAACAGTCACTCACTTTCCCCAAACACAGCATGAGGGATTTTTTGGACTGTCGATGTACGGAGAATGATTTGTTTTCTGTTAGGTTGGAACAAAGCGCGCAGCGCAGTGCGTGCAGTATTACTACCAGTGGAAGAAAGAGAAGTCGGAGGATTACCGGCGACTGAGCATGGCGCGACGTCGGCGTCATGAAGACGAGTTGTATCAGCTACGAGCAGTGTCGGCAGCCATGTCCCAGCACTGGCAGCACAAGATGTCGTCCGACTGACAGCTGACACGTCGCTGAACTTTAGCCAGGTATGAATGATGATAATGATAAATTGATGATGTGTAACCGTATCAGCGGCGTTGTGGGTAAAAAAGTTGGGTGGGTGGAAAGTTGCATTTTTCTGACAGCTGTAAATTTCGGACATGGGAGATTATACGTACTCATAATTTTAATTTTGCTCTTACATTCCCCCAAAGTGGAGAATATCCAGCGCCAAATTTTGCATTTTTGGAAGAAAATTTTCACAGAAGAAGACAATGTCCTGACAGGCTAGAATTTGGAGGTTGTTATGGTACTAATCGTAATAATTTTTGATATGATGTTTGTTAGTTTGTTTGCTTTTTGCTGTCAATTATCATTGACAGTACTAGTGCAAGACTTTTGTTTAAAATGACCTGTAATGTATCGAGGAACATGTGGAACTCAACTCAGTCGCTTATTTCAGTTGGCCACTATCAGTCAAACTGCAGCTTGGTTTGGCAAAGTCTACTTCTGATAGCTGCTCGCCATCATTATGATGTCACGTCTCTCAATTGAAGATAGTGTGAAAACGAATCATTGCTGACTGCAGATCGCTTTTTTGCTGATCATTCTTTTCGGATTGAATGTTTTCATATTGTTGTTGATAATTGTGGTATTTGTATCACTGCTGACTACTGTTGACTGTTCAGTGTTAAACTGATGCCTGCTTGGCTCGTTTTGTTGCACGATCGATTTGTGCTTTGTGTGAAGGAGTGAGATGAATGCTCATTGGAAGTTACCGTCTTGTCTTTGACCCGGCTGCCACTCATTGGAGTCAAGCATATTACTGCATTAGTTACATTACTGAGCATGTGAAAACTCTGACAGTGACTTAATGTTGCTCTGCTTATTCACCTGATGTTGAAATTTCCTCTGCTACTGGAATCGCTGGATTGTGTGTCATTCATTCTGCCATTTGCTGTGTTTATTCGTGATGTCTCAGAACACTTGAAATGTTGTGAATGTTCTTGTGTGAGTGAGACCCAGACGTTGTTCGTTTCCTCCATGTATTGCGTGCGCTGCTTGGCGTTAAAGTGTTCTGGTGATTATTTCTTTATCCTGGTGTTTTTTGTGACGTGTTAGCTTAAGGCTGCTTTCGCATGAACACGAGTATGAGTCCGGCACTGTACGGGTTCCCGTATACGAGTTCCAGCAAACACGAGTTTGCGAACTTTGCGTGTATTTCACTGGCAGTTGTTCGCATATATGCGAGTACGGGTTACCTGTAAATTTCACTCGTACGAGGAGTTTCTGTGCAGGTCATGTTTTTGTCTAACCCGTGCGAAGTAAACTGCCCGTAAATAGCACTTCTATAATTTTTGAAAGTGTGGCGCATATTTGACACCAGAACTGACGTCATTGTAATATTGTTCATAGTTAGAGGTGTGCGGTTAGTAAAATTATTAGCGAGGTGATGGAATATTGTTGTTTTAATGGCGAAGCATTTCCTCGATTCAATTTCATTCAATATGGCCGACACACGTTAATAAGAGTTATGTGTTAGTACAAGTGATCGTGAATGGTGCACTCGTGCGAGTGAAGCTTCTACAAGCCATAAACGGAAATCCAGACTCGTACTCTTACTCCTACTAGTGTCTGTGTGAACGCAGCCTAACAGCTGTGAAAACAGGTGTTACTTCGGCTGCCGAATTTTAAAGCGGCATTTTTATGGCAGTAGCTTCAATGCATGTTGCTGGTGCAGGAACTGTAATCAATTGTAGTCAACTGTAGCAAAGTACAACTTGTTTCATTCAACTGTTAGTAAATCTTTTGCTAGCTAGTGCTTTCTGAAGTTTGTAGAGTATGCTGCATATTGCATAAAAGTGATGACGACAGTTTTATGTGCCACTCGAGTTAGAAAGAAAAAGGAAATACTACAGTTTCATATTGTAGTAATTGTGAATGCAGCATAAACTGGTAGAAATTCTGAACTGATAGCAGTCTTTTACATAAAACATAGTCATTCATGTAATTGTTGTAGTTTGTAATTTGTTGCCCATTTGTTGTTCGCAATGTGTTTTATTAATGGCCATTTAACTGATGTTTTATCAGATGTTGTCTGCTTTTCTGCTTTTATTCTCTTAGCTACGAAGACTGAATAATGTTTCTTGGCATTGCGTGTATAGCAGCAGAAATCTGATTTGTTTTAGTTGTGGTATTATGTGTTGTTTTTGCTTAATTATTCTGTAATTTGTTGATTCGATTTTGATCAATGAGTGTCAAGTTGTACATTTATATGATAGCTTGAAGATTATATTGTTTAATTGGCATGCTGATGAATGTATAAGACGTTAGTGTAGTAAAGTGTTCACACTTATACAAGGCTAACTTGGCCACTACAATGTACATACATAGAATGTATTCATAGCTGGTTCTTTTTTTGTTTTGAGAGTCTGGATTTAATGTTGAGGTGGAAAAACATCTCCACGCAGATTAACCTGGGCCCACTCCATGGCACATGGTTAGATTAAAATAATATTTTGTAGTTTATTAATTGAATTAAATTTTATAAATTTTTGCTGCATATTATTAGACTTTACTAGTGAAGTGCTAGTGCGTTTGTGACATTGTTTAATTGAGAACTTGTGCTTTATAAATGTCCTTAATAAAAAAATAATAATAGTAAGTAAAGCTTGAAAAAATTTTGGGCAAATCTTTGATGTTAGCAGGTGAAGTATATCAGATGATCATGATAATTTGTGGGTAAAACTGTAATGCTTGTGGTGTAATTGTTACAACAGAATCACTGAGTATTTTGTGTATTTTGCCTGATGCAACATAACCTACCCAAGTAGCATCACCTAGCGCAGTTTTGTCACCAGTCCACAATTCTGTGCCAGTAAATATTTTGCTATGATATTGCACAGAGATGTCGCATGTGCAGTATCAGACATTTGGAGTTTAATCATGTATGTTTGCTTTGACACTGATTATTGCTATGCTGGAATTTGCAGCGATTCTGTTAATGTAGTCGTACATAGTTTTGTTACATTTTATAGCTTAATGTCTTGGTAGAAGTGCAAAGGTGTTCTCTGAGGCATGGAAAAATGTGTGCGCTTCCAATTGCCATCCATTCTTACAATTTTTATTGGAACCTTTAGAAATACTGGTGCAAATACTGGTGTCAAAGTTTTATGTAAACAAAACTGTTTGCATCTAGTGCAGGATTTTTTTACTTTAGTTTTCTTAGGTTTTCTTAGCTGTTTTATGAGCTGTTGTTTAATATCACCCAAAATTTCATACAATAAAAATGTGAACAATATTTTCCCTGCACTTTTGCCTGACTGCAGTTGGAAGCTTAGGGATTTTTTAGGCCTGATTTGTCATCTGTGTTTGTTTCAGAACTGTTGGCATGTTTGTTGCCAGTTGCACTCATCACTGACGGTTTAAGGAACCCGGAAATAAACATTTAAGACAAATGTTGAATTGCAAAATTATATTTTATATTTGTGATTGATATTAGAAGGCATTGTCATGCCACCTGTGCCTCAACTTCAATAACTGAAAACGTTACTGTTTGTGTCACACTGATTACTTACTATTGGGACGGTTATTTTAATATTAGTATTACTGCCGTAAAACCACAGACTCTGTTGTGTACGTGGTTGGCAGTTGACAAATCAGTTTTATTTTGTGCCTCGCCCGTCGTTTCGCCAGTGTTCTGTTTTCTTATCATCTGTCCATGCGTGAATCCATACAAGGGCAAAGCAGTTCAAATCATAACCAGATATGCTGATTACCATTTCGCAGGTTTCTTTGCATGATAAGTCGGTTTTATGGATCGCATTTTATCCAAACGTTTGTTGCCAGGGCATCTATGTTACGATGTGAGAAGGTCAAAGGTCATGACAAGTTGCTTTGGTGCTGTGTGTCCAATTCTAAGCGAATTTAGTCGTGAAGTTAAACGTTGCATGATCAGCTGCAGAGACTGAGTGCTGGGTCTGTGTGTCGACGAATGATGTTTGTGGGGGCAGCTCAATAATCCGAAGGTTCGATAGTCCAAAGACATTGGCTCAATCTGAACATTATCTCTCAACTAAGTGTGAGCCCCTTGTCCTCCAATAGACAGCATTATGAGATTGATGACTGTCTGGAGGATAACAGCGAAGATTATCAGAACTGCCATTTTCAATACATGTGCAGTGCACAATTATAATCGGCAGTTCATACAATTTTGGGTTTCTGTAATGTTTTTGTGTTTTGTGCCTGCAAAGGCCGTCCCTGAAATGACCTATACTGTGTCGCGTGGGACGTTAAACCCTACTCACTCACTCACTCACAACTAAGTGTAAGGTTAGGGTAGGGTAGGGTTGGGGTTAGGGTTAGGGTTATGATTAGGATGAGGGTTAGGGTTAGTGAAAATGCATGTTGCAGTATACATCTTTGGACTATCGAAACTTCGGATTATATACACATAATTATTTTATGCGGAAGAATGAATTGTAGTTGATGGCTATGCTGCAGAGCAAGCAGGTTCACTCAACCATCTGTTGTATTCGACGTCGTACATGGTCTTAAACATTGTTTATTGTTGCTCTCTCACCACGAACATACCACTGCCACTAGGTCTGTCCATCTGTCTGTCCTTCCATCACATTAGTGGTAGCTCAGAGCAAAGTCACAGTTTTGTAACTCGCTACTTGAAGGTCAGAAGGTTACTTAATGTTGGGAGTTCTCACTTCTCAGTAAAGATTGACTGCTGCACAGTTTGCTTTGAAGCAAACTGCTGGAAATATTACTGGTAGGTGCCAAGAACTGGAAGTTTGGAAGGTCAATATGATGACGCGAATGAATTTCGTGGATTGCACTGTGAGTCTGTGATGTGTTAGCCTGGCACACGGTGACTATAGTTAGCAGTCCAGTGATTAAAGTTGAAGCTGAGGAGACTGCCTTCTACTACTACCCACATGCTGGTCATTGTGTAGCATTGAATACAGGTTGACGTCATTATCATTTATCGTTGTTATGTGCGTTGATTTCATTTACATTTATCACCCATCAGCTGCTCGTTGTCTGGTGACTGTATACTGTGTGTTGTGATGTTGGTGATGGTGCATTTCCTCATGCCAGTGACGTGCTCTTGCTCTAATCTCGTGTTGTTAACGTTGATGATTATTGAATGTGGATGACGAACATCAACCTGGTGAGAAGTGTTTAGCTGCAGCTTGCGCTGGCTTTATTAATATTAATCATTTCTGTCGCATATTAATTCGCTCGTTGTTGATTCCGAAATGACCTATACTGTGTCGGGTGGGACGTTAAACCCTACTCACTCAATGTTTGGCATGCAAGATCAAGAAGAAATTTGACGTAAACCACTATAGTTTTTGTCCACCTCACCCAAATAATATGAATACTGTTGCTACACTACCTTGTAAAATGCAGAAGTCATAGTTTGGCCGTGTACATATACGTAACTCACTGTATTACCGTACGTCATATCACCTCCAGATTGGGCTGGCATCCCACAAGTAGTTATGAGTGCACAATACACTGTGAATCATAAAAACCATGCCATTTTATTTTGCAGTTACTGTTGATGAATTATTAGGCGGAATTGTTCTTGCAGCAGGTGATTCTGCCTAATCCCACGCATTTCTCTGTTGCGTGGTCTGTCTGTCGTCTGTCACATTCTTGCACCCAGTTTTTAAACTCTTGACAGATTTAGATGCTACTTGGCAGGTATACACCTTGGTCTAGGTCATACACTCATTCTTGCTGTTGAGTAATGAAATACTGTGACGATTGACTTGAAAATCAGTTAGTCAGGCCGCGATTTTCAAAGTGGCCTAAGTAATAAACTACTGCTAGGTCCACTGTTAGTGGAGTGCAGTCCAGTGAATAATCATAACAAGAAGCACAGCTGTCGCTAAGTTGGCTAACTTTACCACCTATATCCGAAGGCTAGCGTCCGACTTCGATCTAGTCGTATAGTGAGAAAGTGATTTTCCAGAGTGATTACAGTCCCACACACACTATGGTGAGGCTGCTATATTGAACGTTACGATCAACGCTAGGATACGATACCATAATTCGGAGCACTCGTTAAGGATGCAACATTGAATTCAAAATTGCGGCCAAACCGTTTCAGACAAAGATATGGTTACTATTGATAGCCTATAGTTAGTCATCACTCGTCATCGCCCTACCAACAGTACCATCGCCGACCCTCTACTACGCACTGTTTAGCTACAATACATGTGTTATAGACAGATGACATACTGTACCAAAGGCTCGACCTAACTGTCGGCCAACAAAGACAGTTTTAACTTTTTACACTAAACAGTTAATGTGATAACATGTTGGCAGCAACGTAGGCTACAACAATTAGCTATGCAGGGCCAAAATTATAATTCGAGTCTAGTCGTATTCGAGTACTTCGCACATCCCTAATGAAATTTATAAATCATCGTCCCAGGGTAAACAAACGCTGATTGTAAAGAGATGGATTAGGAAAACAAGAAGTGGATTAATGGTGTTGTAAATTTGTTAGCCGTTAGCACTTGTAGTGCGAAAGGTAAAGGTATTCGAAAGGGATCTGCCTGAAAACCGCAGGACACCGCAGTGAAAAAAATGGCACAGGATATTTATGTGGCAGCCGTATGGTTGTCAGTAGTGATGACTCGATATCAGGATTTCAGTTTCGCAATATCGATATCGATATTTTTAAAATGATAAGTATGTAAATCTTGTGCAAGCACAGGAACAAGACATGAACATTGAGCAAGGCAGTATGTTTTACATAGGTAGGTACAAGATGTGTCAGTGAACTTAATTAACTAAAGACTGTTGTAAGAGTCATTAAATTACGACACTATGTTCTCAGTTTGCTTTGTCATTTTCTCTGTTTCATGTTGTTATTTTGGTAATGCGGTAATAAAAATATAAACGCTTGACATAAAATATCGCGATATGTCAGTAATATCGTGATGTGTAAAAGATATCGCAGTATATCGAAAAATTATATATTTTTTGACGATACGATACGATATATCGATGTTGAAAACGTATTGAGTTATCACTAGTTGTCAGTAAGGCAATTTATCTGACAGCTGTCTTTTACGGCCTTAGCCATTATGTACAAGCACCCAAGGGCAGCCAACCAGTGGACGATTTCAACTCTAGCAGATAGGATATCACCGTCAAACGTCAGTCAGCTAGTTGAATGCTTGCCTGCTGTACACTCAAATTCATGGCCAATGTTACAGCCTTAATGTGGTTGTCAGGGATGTGGTCTTGGTCGAGACGTCTCGGTCTCGAGATGTACTAACGTCTCATCTAGGTCTCGTCTCGGACAAAATCCTCATTGTCTCGGTCTCGGAGCAGTATGTCTCAGTCTCGGCCCAATAGGTCTCGTCTCGGGTCATGTGCCATTGCGTCTCGTCGAGAAGTTTTGTGCAGGCACGCACCATGCATACTATAGCTGCAGTTAGAGCAATACTAACCATCATGACATTTTGTGGCTTAGACATATTTGTTTCCAGTGTTTTTACTCTTTCATTTATTCATTTATCATAAAGCAGAATTATGTCATGCCAGTCTTTTTTCGTCATAGAATAACCTAGTCACAATGAAGATAAAGTGTATGAAGTCCGAATGAATACTATCAGCCAAATGAAGCTGTAGTTTGATTCTGTTCGTACATCAACACATCTTCCTGTACGCAACATAGTCTTCTGATCGCATATAGGCATGGATGTGCTGCCTGTCACAATAAGCCCTAGTGACGAGCTTTTAATGCGTGATAACAGAACACTTTGCGCATCTTAGCCATAGCCTGGGCGTTTGTCTGTCTGTCTGTTCATCTGTCTATCTGTTTGTCCATCACACTGCTGTATTGTGTCAAAACAGTGCAAGCTAGGATCACAAAATCTTCACCCTGGGCTGCCCAGAGGACTCTGGTTTTTCGTGACAAAATTTCGTGCCCCTGGGTGTTGGGGTTCCCCTCGAACAAGGGCATCAAAAAGGGGTAGCCCCCTAAAAAGATGTTATTTTGTCGTTATTGGCATGTTTACTGTGAAAACAGTTGCAGATAGGTGCAGACATGCTGCCTATCATAGCAAGCACTGGTGACAGACTTTTTAGATTTATGAACATCGATGACCTTGAACGACTCTGAACCCACCAAAAAGGGAAAGGGTTTTTAGTGAATTTTTCGCAATTTTTGGATGCAGCGCACATTTTAACACTGAATTGCGACGAAATGGCTAGAGATAGACCAAGACGACCTGTGTATGAAATTTTCAGCATTAAACGTAGATTTCAGCAGTCCAAGTCTTAGGTTCAAGGAGGCTGGTGCAGGCGGACGTCAAAGACGCTACCCTTCTAAGAAGTGGTTATTTTACTGCTATTAACTCGTATAGCATGAAAACGGTTGCAGATAGGCACAGGCGTGCTGCTTATCATAACAAGCAATAGTGACAAGCTTTTTATTGGTGTCAATGTCGAGGACTTTGAATGACCTTGAACCTCCAAAATAGGGGTTTTTAGTGAATTTTTTGGGCGATTTCCGGCTGTGTCAGACATCTTAAGAGCACTTGAATTGCACCGAAATGGATAACAGATAACAATTTTCAGTTGTTTCAACCCACCCCCCAAAAGCCTTACAAAATGGATACAATCTTCGTTTCTTGTTCCACTAATAATGAAATATTTCATTATGGTTAAGTTTTTGAAACATGCAAAGTTATTAATTTGCAAATTTGTGTTCGCGCGATATGACGCTATGTGTGTGTTTCAATGCAAATGTGTCAATTAATTTATGTTACCGATGCCTAATTGGTCAACACTTGGTAAAACAAGAAATTTGGGCTAATGTTCATGAGATGCATGAAAGCCTATGGCACTTTCTATTCGCAAATTGCCCTGGTCTATCTCCAGTCATATCGTCACAATTCAATCTTTAAGTGCGTGGCGCAGACAAAGATTGCGACAATAAAACCCATTATTTTTGGAGTTCAGGGTCTTTCAAAGTCATCGCAGTTGATACAACTAACAAGTAATTTGAGCAAAGCTCATGTGATGCACGATAGCAGCAGTCCTGCCACCTTAGCAAACAGTGTACAGCAATGAGATATTAATGCGTATTGAAAGAATACTTAAATTTGAACCCTCCGTATAGAAGACTCCTTGAATTTAAGAGATCAAAACTTAAATTCTTGAGAATGTATATTCTGGGTTGTCCAGGTCCATCTCCAGCCATTTCGGTGCGGATATAGGCTTAAATAAAGGTATCTTTTTGAAACAATTCATGCAAAATAATAACTTTTAGAGAGCGAAAGTTTCGTGATAATTTCACACTTTTGGGAACGAAAATTCCACGGGACAAAAATTTCAGGGAACAAAAGTTCTTGGGTATGAAAATTTTAGTTACCGTTCACTCCAAGTGTTGCCTGGCTTTTTATGCAGGCATGAACAAGTAATGTGTGTAGAATTTTGTGTTATAATTCCAAGCAGCTACTCAGAAAATGGCATACGACTTTGGAGATACGTTGGCGTGTGCTCTGGCAAACTTTGGTCATTCCCTATAACACCATGGTTCCTACGGTCAGGGGAAGTCAGGTAAAGTCAGGGAAAATCAAAGTACCAGGGTGCAAAAGTTAACAGAGATGCAGAAAAGATTTTGAACTGTTTTAAGCAGACTGCATACAATAGTTCAAAATTTTTTTCTGCTCGCTTTGCTCGCAGATTTTTAGTATATCCAGTGTTAAATTTGTTCCATCGCCTTTGTTTCTAGTGCGATTGCAAACGATTGAATGCCAACATTGGTATTTCACGTGAACAAATTAGTCAGGGAAAACGATTTATTATGTCCTGGAAAGCCAGGCAAAAGTCAGGGAAAATGAATTCTGCAGAGTTGTAGGAACCATGTAACACATATAGGCCTACAAATTTGAAGGGGCCGAAATATGGCCGTTCGAAATAGTCAATCTGGGTGGGTCAGGATGAATATCCCAAACATTGTTGTTATTGGACCAAAGTTCATCAGACTTTTTCCTTCGAATGGAGAGGAATCGCTGTGGAAACATTTGTTCTCGGTTTTGGATTTCTTCATTCATGCCGGCGGTCAAAGTCTGAAGTTGTCCGAAATTGCATCAGATTTTGCATGTTTTTGGCCTAGACTTTTTGGAGAGCTCCCCAAATTTTTGGACCATTATTATAAAATTCAGCATTTTTCTGATCACGTGGCAAAGTTCCATGGCGATCGGCCGACGGAGCTCGGAGATCTCTCAGCAAAGAAATAAAAAAAAACATCTGCAGTGAAACATAAGACCGCCCTGAACTCCAGGGGAGGGGCTAAAATGGTGAAAGAAAAAAGTTTAAAAACGTTAAAACGCATTTTACAAAAAATACGTCTGCAAACGTTTATTACAACTATACGAGATAATACTTGTTGTTGTTGAGATAAATCGGTGTGCATGACTGAAGTGAACCGTGAAGTAGTGTTGCTGCTGTAGCGATTTATTCGTGACGGTGACGTCCGTCCGTGTGTGTGTGTGCGTGTGCGTAGGACCATACGGTACAGGGAGCTGCTTTTAGTAGCTAGGCCGGTGAACGGAGTGGCTGGCTGAGTGGACTGCGTGGAGATGTAAGCCTGTGCTGCTGTCGCCCCGTCACTCAGTCGTCGCATTCACTTCTGACCTTAGCGTCATCGCGTCGCCGCCGTCTCAGTCTGTCGGTCTGCAGTCGTCGCGTCGCGTCGCGTGGCTGTCTGTCTGTCGTTTTATTCTTGCGTCTGCTCGTCAGTCGTCGCAACAGCCTGCCTGTCATTTAGCGTCTCAATCGTCGTTGTCGTCGTCGTCTAGTCATCTCTGGTCTGCAGCTGCTGACTGTGACAGTATTTGTTCGCTGACTGTTCGCTGACGTCTTAGGTTCACTGCATGCTACCTGCCTGGGTGACTGGACTCGGTGGTCAACAGCACGCACACGCGTTGCAGCCCCTAGAACTGTCGCAGAGCTTGCGTATCCTGCAGACACTGCACCGCCAGGGCGTCGATGACAGCAGTACAGCAGGGATGCTGTACCGGCAGCTGTCAGTCGATCAGTTGAGTTGAATTGAGTTGGGCTTGATTGATTTTGGTGCGGCGTTCTCCGTGTGTCCACTGCGTCGTGTCTCTGAGGATGGCGAAAGCATTCGACTTCCAGTGGCAGATCAGCGTGCCCGACTGTCTGCTAAACGGTGCTCGCTTCGACCGCTGGGAAGAGGTCAGTCGACAATGTATATTCACTCACGCTTAACCGCCACTGTCAACTCAGCTTACCATCCCAACGGGGTATAGGTGAATGGAGTTCCTGTCCGTGTGACTGACGACAATTCGGTGTGTCGGGTGGCAGGTGACACTGTGTGATTCCCTATGGCAGGCGACGCTCCGTGGTTTTGTGATGGGTTACCGTAATACCGTTAGAAGCTAACCTTTATCCTTATTAACTCATTAGTGCCTGAATTATTTTATAGTAGTTTGCCGTCAAACTTGGTGTCCCATTTTTGGGGACGCTAGGCATGAATGGGTTAAAGCGCCGTGTAGGCCTAGTTCTCAACGCTGCTCGCAACGTTTGTAGGTCGGCAGCCAGTGTGTTAGTCAGTATCGGGGAAGTTGCGGTCGTCTTTTTCAATTATTTTTCACATTCACTCACGCAGCCAGAACCGGGTGGCACTAAAATGCTGCAGTGGTCACTGGTCAGCTGACGTAGAGTCTAATCGCATTTTAGTTTAATGCCAGTGCCGCCATGGCGACGTGCCTCCCCCCCCCGCACTGCTACGTTAATCTTCATCAGTTCAGTCACCTGCACTAGTGACGGATTTGCCTGCTGCTGGCTCGGATTATTTTTAGCTGAACAGGATCTGTGCATGTGCACGAAGGCTCGCAGCAAGCGGCGTCGTCGTGCTTTTAAAAGTTGGGGGCAGGACGTTGCAATTTTACGACAGAGGAGATTATGAGTGGTCATAAGTCAGTTTTCAATTTTGCCCCTGTATCCATTCAGAACATGTTGGATTTTGATCCCGCATTTGTATTTATGGAACAAAATGTTTTGACGAAAAGAAAATTTATCGACAGGCTAAAATTTGAGGGAAATGCACTTATTACCGGCCCTGCCACGGCCTTATATACTGCTAGCAGTGGAGTTGGTATTTGGTAACGTCTCTTACTGGGGTTGCTTCTCTGCTTTTGTAGCTAGCTGGATTATTCTATACAGCCATTTGTTTATTTTGGTGGTTCCAGCATTGAACAGTGAGATGATGTTCTGTTACTTACTTCCTACATGTGGAAATGCCTGTCACTTGGCACAAACGTCTTTTTTGATTTCATTAGTTGTTGTTAAGTTTCATTTTTAGTGAATTTGATTGGTTCCGGTATACTGTTGCGTTCAGCTGATTTGCTGGCTAGTATAATAAAGAAAATATTGCAGACTAGATGTTACAGACATTACTGTGTACTTTATATTGGTTAGTTTTTTGCCAAATTTTTGTATTTTATTTTTTTTTTAAATTTTACATGTGATTGTTGTATTAGTTGAGCATGTTCTGCAGTTTTAAACTCATAGATACCGGCCTGCTATTCCGAAGGTCTGGTATTCCGAAAGTCCATTGTGCAGATACGCACCACAGTGCTGAATTTTGGGTTAAAGTTAAGGTTAGGGTTAGGGTCAGCCTTAGGGTTAGGCTTAGGGTTAGTGGGAATAGTAGACTTTCGGAATAGCAGACCCGAATCATACTCATGAGTAGGCGTATCGGCCAATCAGTTAATGCCGGTGATTGTTGTGTTGTTTTGTTGTAGGTCTCACAGAATGGCATTCGAACGGTAAGAGTCTGAACGTGTTGCCATTTTCTCCAGTAGTTATAAAAACTGGTAAACCAGCTGACCACAGCTTACAGCTGTTGCTGTAAGCAAGATTGAAAAAAACAGTTTTCTTTTAAATTCCCAAACTATGGGTTCTTTGGTTTTCATGGGTTTTTAAGCATATGGTAATTTAAATGGGCACTGCTAGATACTGTACTCATCACATACATATCAAAAAATTGGCAAATTCATATGTTTAAAGTTCCAAAAACTTCGCTGCAAGAAAACGTTTATTTTCACCGAAATCGTCAACAGACTTAAATTGAATTAAGTTTGGTGTGGTTGGTTTTCGGGTGGTTGTTGGGTTGGTTTACTCAATAAAACTCGCTGGTTTGTTTTGTGTATGTGCTTGGATGTCTCAACCATTGGTGTCGTTGGTGGTGAACTTGGGAACAGCCGGCCAGTTATTGAAGATTATGCGTCTGTGCTATAAGCTTAATGACGTTCACTGAGAGCATTAATATGGCTTAACGTCAGTCATATAGTCAGAGCTGATCCTTACGCCCATGCGGTGTATACGGTAGGCCTATATCATGCATATTTAAACGACATCGGTTTATTGACATCAGTAGGCCTACTACTGCTCTGGTGTGACAAGGCTTGCCGCAAGCCACAAAGTGTCTAACCAAGTCCACTAGAACTCGTGACGCCAGCCTGACACCGAAACTTTTTGCTTCTGCATGTCGCCCCAGCCAGCAGGACGATGCGTCGCACTGCAGCTTTTTGAATTTTTAGCGCCTTTTTGCTGCTATTTGCGGCACATTAAATCTGACGTTTTAATGATGATGATATTAATGGTCTGTCGCCGGAGCCTGTGTGAGGTATATTGTGTTGTTGTTGGTGCGTGAATGCAGGAGATTGGCGTCTATGAACTGGGCTGCACAGTGCGAGTTGATGAGCTCGGATTCTTCATCTACTGGAAGAGCGACGGAAGGGTATGGCCAGTACTCAGTTTGTGCCAGACCGACGGTTCTTGCCGTCACAATGGCGGTATTTGGGACGCTTAAATGTACTACGCTGCGGTCTAGCAGATGCGTTTCTTTAGCTCAAGATGCACCTTTTTTGCACCAATATTCGTTTTCGACTCGGACGCTGTCCGCCCCCCCCCCCGATGGGAGAGCTCCTTTAGTTCCCATAGTCAGCTAGGGAGAAGGATGCGCCATCCGACCTCTCTTCACTCGACGACTTGGACGTCTCAATTTCCGGGTTTTTGGCGCCTTGTTCTCGCGTTCTGCGGCCGTCGATTGACAGTATAAACTGCCACTTTTATAATACACAGTTAAGCACTTTATATCTACAGTGTACAAGTCACTGCCTGCTAATGCTAGCTAACACTAACATGTTTGATAGCACCAAGCACAAGCAGGTCGTTCGTAGCCTATTTGTCTGATGACAGTGAAGACCTATGCTAGTTAACTGTACATTGTGTCATTGCGTGTCACTGACTGGCTGAGCAATAACAATGAGTCCGGCAACAGACTCCAGTAGGGCTGGACCCCTTGTTTTTGCAGTATGACGATTTCCACACTTTTTTCATGTCTGCAGTGTTACATTGTATTTGTATGCGGTGGGTTGGAAGGCATTTTTGTGCAGTCTTTAGTGCTGTGTTAACCCTTTCCTCTTCAATGTCCCACTTATGAAATTACGTACTGGCTTTTTATTTTGAATTTTGAAAAAAAACGATCGATTGATTTGATATCACAGGCTGCGCGGTAGCGCAGCACTGTTGTAAGGGTGACCAGCCATTTCAATGGGAAACTCCAAAATCTGACCCCTCATATTTCCCAAACCCCTTAATTTTTCCACACCAAAATTTGCACAAATGATTACGTCCAGCATATCTCCTGATGTGCAAAATTTGGTGAAAATCCGTTTACGGGGGGGCTTCCCCACGAATAGGTGAAATATAACGTTTGCG
>Ga0209367_1000369_pt1 | contig 42477 bp, 21 predicted proteins | sample WorMetLIZISLAND2_FD_187412 | JGI IMG/M metagenome (GOLD analysis project Ga0209367, IMG submission 187412) | Marine gutless worms symbiont microbial communities from Max Planck institute for Marine Microbiology, Germany - Olavius geniculatus... ... | reverse complement strand
GTTTTCACAGAACCAGACATGTAGTGAGCTCAGACACGACTGGAGTGTGGTGAGCTCATTGGAATAATTGATAGGCGACAAAGCGACATAGAGCTGCGTATCGTCTGCATATTGCTGCTGAAAGACTACACAGAAGTTCAAAAATGCAAAGAAATCCTATCGGATCTGTGGTATAGGCTGAAAGTGTATAGGTCTACGTATGCAAATGTGAAATAACAGCAGACGCAGTAGCTTAACAAATTTAATATAAAAAATAATATTGCATACGCAGGTATAGCACTTTCTGGCGAACACAAATATCATGTTAAAAAGTTTATAACTTTGTCGCTTTTCTACAGAATCACATTTTACTTTGTAGTTAAATGTACAAAGTTTCACTGGATAAAACTGTAAAATTTCACATTAAAATCCTAAATGGTTGCTAAGAAAACAGCAAAAAACTTTAAGGGGCTACTTTTTGTTGCACCCTGTAGTATCAGCTATCCTTTTCGCTATCGTTTTCTACATTTATCAAAAAAGTCGCTACACTATTTGAGACGTATTTCTGTTGAAAAAACTGAAACTAATATTTCACACTCGACTGTGTCGACACACGTTTGGGATGTTGTGGGTTCTTTCACGATTGTTTTATTATAAATTTTCTGTTGGGAGTGCAGGTAAAAAAATTGTGAGAGTCAGTCAATTATGTTGGAGATACAAGACAAATGTGGCTGCTGACTGTGTGCCTTGTAGTGAAAAGGTGTCCACGCCTCGAGGCGCCACCTAACGGTCATATGTCCTGCACGAAGAACGATTTTTCCTATGATACTCAGTGTCATTTCGCCTGCAATCCTGGCTACAAGTTGGTCGGCTCCAAGTCACAGGCATGCCTCGCGTTCGCAGCCTGGAGCGGAATTCCGCCAAAATGTCGAGGTTCGTTAGGTTCCACAATTTTTTAAAAATTTTATGGTTATTTGTTCTGAAGGTAAAGTGAGTCAAACACAGTCAGCGTCGCGATCTTACAGCTCTGTGACTTCTGACTTGTGGGTGCGATGCTCAGCAGCGTCATGGCTTTGAAAGGTCAGGGACAGAAAGTGGCAGTTTTCTGACAGACAGCTAAAAAAATTCTGTCAAAAATATGGGTGCTCCCAATATTTTGCCTCTAAATTTTTTCAAAATATGGAATTTTTAGCCCAAAATGTTGTATTTTTGGAAGAAAAAATTTGGGATAGAAAGGAACTTTTTCGACAAACTAAATTTGTTGGAAAGCGGGGCAACTGCTACCTACTTTCCCCTCTGCCACGCCGAAACTTGTGCTAGTTATCTCCTCCTGTTCAGACGGGTTTTTTGGCGTTTTCTTTCAACAAGAAAAGATGTCGACGGCAAACGTCAGCTTCAGCATAGCCTACTTCAAGAGAACACTGCACTGTTGGCGATCGGTTATGTGCACTGTGTACAGCTGAACTAGTTGCATTGCGCTGCAAGCGGTCTCTACAGACAACAAACTGTTGGTAGCTTCATGGCGCCATTAAGGAGTACACTATTTTTACAGTTCCGAGAAATCGAGGTCTTTATTGAGCAGCCGTTGTCAACAGAGTGGAAGCTTTCAGGGTACAGAAAAACCCGCCGTGGCAAAACCGGTCTAAGACAAAACTTCGTCCTATGTATCTCTGTCCCCGTTGGGACTAACCCCTGTACGACCAAATCTCCTCCTCTAGGACAGATTTTACTTCCAATGTTAGATACCTTCATCGAAAGTTCGGACAGTTTAGCTAAAACTGCCGATTGTTTTTTTTAACTTACTTTCTGACTTGATCTTATCCGTTGTTGAAAGTGCAAGTGGACCACCGGTGGAGGGGTTTTTGTCTTCGCGAAGAAGTGGGTTGGTCGTACAACCGAGGCTTGCAAGCCGTGAAGAGCGCCAGCTGTTGGTGTGACATTGGATGGTAGTCACGGTATGGGATGTCCGACATCAAGCAGCCTCATGTGTACAAACAACGACATCGTCAGTAGTTTCCGTACACAGTCGGCCGCACAGGTCGTCAGATATCGCTTCGTTGCACGGCAGCCTGTCTGTCGGCTTCAACGACGCTCAAGACGCTCAAGACGATAGGACAATCTGTAGTCCTTAATGACTATGCTCAGTGTATTTGCATTGATTATTGTAGCCGTTCTTTCTAGGCCACATTACGAGTTTTTGCCAGTCCGTCCGTCCGTCCGTCTCTTTAGCTGTCTCGCAGGAAATCCTACGTAAACGTAAAGTCCTTCCCGAACCATAAGGCTCATAGAGCGGCGCTGATCCCCGTTTTCTTAGCTCTCAACCAGACACCAGTTTTACACTGCGAGACCACGGATACGGGACTAGTGCATCGCGCGGTGTGCATGTTTACGTCGAAGCTTTCGTTGGTACTCATTACGCTTACCCACGGAGGGATGGCCAGGCTGAGTTGACTTCGGTGGCTGGTTACATACAGGGATGGTTTACCGGTCTGCAGACGGTTACCCGTCCAATTACTAACCTGGCCCGGCGTTGAATAACTTCGTTGATGCGACCAACGACGTCACCATCTAAGCCAAACCACCACCCAACTCGAATATAATTATACAGAGTTTAGCAGGAATCTGACACTGAAAATTCCGTGATCATATCTCTCGTCCTTCAACATAATACATAGCAGTGTGACATCCGCACGGACCGAGATGAGACAAGCGAATGGACGCTCCTGCGTCTGCATAGCAAGCTAGCTGATGCCCCGTAAAAGTGATATTAGCTATTAGCATGGTTGTCGTCCGTCCGTACTTTAATTCGTAGGGAATACTTTTTGCATGAATAATTAACCATGCCTGAAAAAACTCGGGCACGCAAAATTTTAACGATTTACTCCAAGGGGAACATTTTTGAGTTGGGGGTTGAATGAAGAGGAGTAGAAAAAAATGTGCGTTTTTCAACGGAAAACTGGCCACATCTCAGAAACAGTGAGAGATACGACAAGGTTACTATTAATCACTAATAGAAAGTGGCATACGCTCTGTCACATAAGATGAAAATCATTGACCTTGAATGACCTTGAAGGCCGTTACGCGCTATTGTGGCTAAACGGTGCGAGATAGAGTTGCTATTGATCATTGATAGGAAGTCACATATTGGCTTTCAAATGACAAGAAAATCATCGATTTTGGATGACCTTGAAGTTCACTGATATCCTAACGACAGCTGGGCTTCTTGTAGAAAATTCTAATGCTCGGAGCTAGTTGCGCTTGCCACATTGTTGCTATGTTGTCGTTGTTGCTGCTGTCACTGTCGTCGTTGTGGTTGTGTTCGTTGTAGAAGTGCGTTGTTCAGCCCTGCCGACACTGGTGGACGGTCGTCTAAGCCCGGCCAGCTGTACGACTCGACCGTCTCGCTACGGTACCGTCTGTTCCCTGTCGTGTCGGCGAGGCTACAAGCTGACCGGTCCCAGTAGTCGACAGTGCATCGAGTCGGGAAAGTGGAACCCTGACGATGACAGCCTTTGTGTCGGTCAGTCTGTCGCTTTGTTCTTCCGTCAACCATACCTTTATATCATGTGTCGTCGTCTTGCCGTTAAATCCCTTGACTCTCAGTCGAATTTCACCACAGAGCCTCGTCTAAAGTGCTAGCCTATGCGCGATAACATAGAATGAGACAATTTCCAATCGGTAATGTCATAAATATGCAATCATATTCTATCATCATCATCATCATCAACATCATCAGTTTGTTCAAAAACACAAGCATTTGAAAACACGATAAAACGAACAGTAAAATAGCGTGTTCTGTGTGGCAGAAAAACCAAAATGGCACTTAAGACTGCCCGTTTAACGAAAAAAAATTAATGATGCAATAACTCGCACTAACAAAATAGCGCACAAGTTGGAACTGAATGAACTATTCACACAATGACAGCAGCAAGCTAAGCTGTGCCGAGACTTGCTAGATTCAGTTTAGAAAAGCAATTACAATGCGAGGTGCACTAGGCCTGCAACTGTTTCATAGCCCTGTTCAGTTTAACGACGTCGGTCAGTGAGAAGTTCTCTTTAATGAGAGCGTTGTAAACGGCGTCTGGAGACTTCACTTGCATGCTGGCCAACTCTAACAGCAACGACCCGTCGTAGTCTTTAAACCTAAGCCACGCACAAGGATAAAGTCACAAAAGCCAGCCTACACTGCGACAGAATGATCTGAGATGAAATAAACTACACCGTGGGCCATAAAAACACGCCACTTTACTTTTGTCGATATCTTCGCCAATTATTGACTGATTTTCAAAATTATTTCACTCTCTCACTTTGCAAACAACGTAAATGCGTCTCTACACTACCTTGTAAAATATCAATGAAATATGCATACATAACGATAATAACAAACAAACATTTTGATAAAATGAAAAAAAACACTTCAGACCAACATTGCAGTAAATGGTCTGTATGACACTGTGACTAAACTGTATGGATTGTTTATATCACAGTCTAGTGTCATACGAATCATTCATCGCAATGTTGTCCTGAAGCGCTTTTTTTATTTACCTGAATTTTTGTTATTATCGCTGGTTTTTGCTTACATTTATATTTCACAAGGTAGTGTAGAAACGTATTTACCGTGTAGTGGGATATACAATAGGCCTAATCACATTATTGCAAATTGTCTGCGGAATGTGCCAGTGAAAGAATTTTGAAAATCGGTCAACAGTTGGCGAAGATGTGGACAAAAGTAAAGTGGCACTTTTTATGGCCCACGGTGTAGAAGTTCGTTCGCTTTACGGTAAAGTCGATGCAGCGCAACTGAACTGGTATTAGAGTTCAATTCAGTTCATTTCTGTCTCTTTACATTTTTTAGATGCAACTTCAATTCAGTTGAGTTTATTTTGTTTGCTTTGTACGCCTATTAAATCGGATCATTATGGTCACCTTAATTCGATAGTAAAGGAAGGTCGTTGCGTCTTGCTGCTGACGTTTCTTGCTTTTTTACCCAATGGAAGGTCCCTCGGACGATTGCCACCAACCTTTCCTACTTGCTAGAAAGCGAATGTAGTTTGAGAAATGAGTTTAGTTGTTTGGGGGCAACTTCCTCCAAAAATGTGAAGCCAACAACATGAAAAATTGGGTAAATATTGCGACTTTATCTTGAAGTGGCAAATAACTTTGGAGAGAAACAAGTTAGAAAAGTGCGTTGATGTGATATCATTATGCGGTGTCACAAATTTGACGCGTCAGAGCACAGTTTAGAAATTTTGGACATATCTCGGTTAAATGAGTTAATTTTGCGCTATATCTATGCTTGTTAAGGCTTTTTGCGGAATGTGGCGCCGCCATAAATAGGCTTTTCAATTTGACAGATTTATCATACCAGGTTTGCAGGTGCTCAAGGTTGTTGCTTAGCAACCAGTTCCCGACGTCTGCAGCTTTCCAGTTGTTGATGTTCGGTGTTGAGTCATGTGACGCCGTATTTGCCACAGCAACCGCTGCTGCAGCCTCATCCGCATCATTCGCTGCATCCAAATATACAATACATGCACTATAGTAGTAGGCTACACAATAATTCATCTTCCGTCTTTGGGCAACTACGCGTACGTTGATCGGACACAGCGTGTTAGCACTAGACCACGCTGGCACGCCACCACCACACGCAAAATAAACAATTTGCAAGAATGTTTTCTTCCACCCGTAATCACACCCTATCTTCATTTTTCAAAGTACAGATTCATGATGCTGCGCATAAAAATGTTCTGAAACATGTTTGCCGATATTTCGTTTCGTAATCACGACCCAAACAAGTCCAAAAACGGGTTTTGCCCAATAATGCAATAAGTATCCCAAATGTAACCTTGTGATCTACCGACAATATGATGGACGAACCTGCATTGTCCGAGGAGCTGGCGGTGAGTTTCATTTGCGTCAGTTTGTCGTGCAGTTTGCGCCACTCGTCGTCGAATATCTGTGCCTGGCTGAAGTCATAGAAACTGTCGCCATTCGGACACAGACAACTCAGCCATCCGTCCGGCTTGTAACCAGCCTCTAGTAGCAACGACAGAATAGGCTTCTGCTGGCTAGCCGCATATTCCGCCTCTGTATTCACACACATTTCTGCTGTGCTTCTACACAAAGGCGTAGGCCTAAAACGTAGTCACGTAAAACAAAAAATGTAGAATTATGTTGTGTGATTTTTTTTTCGTTTCACGCCTTGATAACAGCGTCTAAAATGTTCTACATCTGCGAAAAATGTTCTAAAACACTAGCACGACTGCGTACAGGCCGCGCCTACGATTCGAACTTCTGTTTTGACATATGGCGCGTTACAAATGCAGACTACTTACTTACTTACTTACAGTTTGAAAGTAAGAAATAGTAAAATGTAAAATATAATATTTGCACATAATTATGTTTTTAATCTGTCGACTTTTTAGTGCTGGGCCGCTGACTCAAAAATGTGTTACACCAATTTTAACCATTCACTTCGGAAAATTTGGTGCAAAATAATTTCTTATTTTACACAAAATGTAACTAAATGAACTAGCAAAACGTCTGATATAACAATAACATTATTTATAGATGCAAGCAATAATAAACGTCGAACAAAAGACCTGTTCTGCAGTAGGGACTGTCTTTATATCTCTCTGAGAGGCAGACGAGCACGACGCTAGCTTGTCTCACAGTATCTGCCATTGACTCCAGCGATAAGCCAGCTGCAAACCAACAGTACAGTGGTGGATTAACGATAACGAAAACGATAATGTCACTTGCACGGTCTTTATGTGCTTATTCGTAGCATAATGCCAGAACAATGCAGAACAAAAGCGTAGGCTATTTTGTTTTTAATAACTTTTTTTAGTTTTTGCCAAATGGAAGGTTTATAACATTATTTTCTGCCAGCTGCTCCTGTCTACAGTTTCTTTCTTCATGTTTTGATAATCTTAATTTGTGATGTTGCTTAGCATTTTCACTGTGCAACTTCCCCCCCCCGAAGTTTTGGGCTAAGGTTACCTCCCCCCAATTTTTGACTCAAGTTTTTCTTTTCATTTTGGGTCTTTTTCCCCTATAGGAAGAAAGTTTTGTTGAGGGTGTAGATTGAAAAATAAAAAAGTACAAATAGGGGAAAGTTTTGTTCTACAACCTTAACAAAACTTCCCCCTATTTTTACCTAGTATAAGCCTATGGATAAAAGCCACTGGAAAGCTTCAAACAAACAGCTAGATTACAGCCTGCTTTTAAGCCGCGTTATAACGTACTTGTGTCTTCGACGTCGACGGACACTGTCACTGTATCTTTAAGTCTGTCTCGTATCTGAAGAACCGTTGATTTAGACGCTCGATTGTAGCTAACATATACGACACCATCGCTTTTCTCTGCACCATTCATAACATTATCATCGTCATCATCATTATCATCACTACAACTGTCACAACTAGTCTGTTCAGAACTTCAGGAAGCGTCTGAAGTCCATTCGGCCTATAAACGTTCTGTCTCGCTGGTGGGAGAGGAACCGAAAGTGCAGGGTTGAAAATGCAAAACTGGAATATGACGGACCGTTCCCACAACTTCACTTTTTCAGAACCTAAATTAGGGACGTAATTTGGTGTAATTCGGGAAATGGGTCGGCTAGGCGGCGTCCACGTGCGCAATACAGAACTATAACAAAACTGAATTGTAATTATCTTTTAGTTTTACTGCGGATGTAAGCGCCGCTTTAGGCGATTTGCGTAAGTGCAACAGAATAACAGCCATAACAAGCACTTAACTGGAAACAGATAAAACGCTCTCCGTCGACGGAATACATTATTATATTGCGGTCGTGCACTAAACAAGAACCGAGTATGCGTGAGCGTATGTGTTTAGAGTTTAGTTACGACGCATACGCATATGACATTGTAGAAACCTTCAGTGATCGATGATGCAGGTCCATTTTGCTGTTGATTCCCATTTTCAAGAAGCCATAAAGCACCGGCTGCCTTTAAGCGAACTTTTTCACTTTGCGTCGATTTCTCCAGATTCTTCAATGCTGGAGCGCCACGCAGACATGGTTACCTTGTAGCTAATTTAATCAACATGTAAATCAACAATGTCCTGTCAAAATCAAGTGTGTCACGATTTAAAAAAAAACAAAATAATTTTTTTTTAAATATTAACGGTTTTTTAAGCATTTACTTTTATTTATTACAGGAAAGTAATATTTTCTTGGATTTAACATACGCCTCTTATGTGCCGCTATTGTTGCATCAATATTCAATCACTTTTCCACTTCATTTTTTGATGCAACATTAGAATCTGCGAATATTTATGTTGCACGTCTATACTGAAAGTTGCGGGATGCACCAAAATATATTTCAACGCTGTAAATTTTTTGTTTTATCTGTTTCGGTTTAAGAGTCTACTTTGACGACATCACACGTTTGTTTTCTTTTCACGCAAATTGGCCTACCATATACACCGTGACTCAAAACAACCATTTTGCAGTATCACATAATAAGATATTTTAGCGACAAAATATCAACCTTCGACACAGCCTGGTTGTTGTTTAATGATGGCGTCTTTGCAGTTGAAAGCCAGTAGCCAGAGACCGTGAGCGGCTTTTGCTTGCAAGGTTTCTTTACGCTTTGGACTGAGCAGCTGAATGTAGTCAGCAACAAGAGCTCCCGACTCGACTAGCTTCCGTTTGTTGTCGTCGATCACAGCCAACGCGTTCACTGCCTGAAAACTCGCGGTGCAGCACACAGACATACCACCACAGCAATTAGCCAAACCGACGTGCTGCTTGCTTCTGAGGGTAGGAGCGTAAATTGACAACTTGCTCAAGGTTTTTGCGAATGACCGGCAGTGGGATACAAACAGCGACATGAAAGTTTAATACCTAATAATCAGCACACCAAAGGCGATAAAAATGAATCTGACTTGTCTAAGCAAAAACAGCAAAACGGACAACACACATTGCAACACTCAGAGCTTAACGAACAAAGCAGTGCATTTTTGTCGCTAGCATAGTGACACATTTGCACGTAATTTTGTAAATGGTAGATGCATTTAAAGTGCAGTGTGGATGTAAGACACGATAGCAAACATTGTAAACTAATATTAACAACTTATTACCTCGATGACTTCAATGGCGTCGAACTCAAGACCATGGAAGAGTTTTCCAGCGACGGAGCAGTTGAGAACGAACGCGAGCCACTGAAAGACTTCATTGTCTGCGCTGAATGTTTTATTATCTTTTTCCGTAATCAGATGACATTGCATCATTAGCGTTAGACCAGCGATCATCTGCATACAGCATATGACAGCGACACAAACTATATAAGGCCGCCGTAGTCACATGTAAAGCAGAAAAACATTTAGCGACTATTCTGCAGCTGCTTTGTTTTAATTTACACAAAAGCACGCCTAAAACATATGCAAAAATGTTTTAGAGGGGTCAACTTCCCAGCGCTAGGCTCCGAACGACAAAAAAATGTGAAAATATTTTTAACTAGAAGGCGTTCGTGAGAGTGCATATCTCAGCCAAGTGAAGTGAGTGATTTAAACATTACTATTACTAATACTACACCTACACGATACAACAAGGAAAAGGAAAAGCCGCTTCGCGGAAGGAGGAAAAAGTAATAGCCGGTGTCACATTACAGAGTTTCCCCCATAACAGAGTTGGCGCAATGACGTCACTGCCATCATGAGTCATCATGTACACAACGACGGAACGACAGAAACACGGACAGAACGACCAATCTTTTAATCTCTTCCAATGTTCACTACGCTTACACTTGGCGGAGATAAAAATGCTTTCTTTCGTTTTACGTAGCTGTGCACTGCCAAAAGTTGCGTTTCTGTAAAACGCAACGCACGTAACGCAAGACCCAATGTAGGCCTACAATGTTCACGCAAGCGACTCAAGAGCCAAAACACAAGCGCAGAAACGGTGTCTGGTGTTGTGGTCGTTGCGTTAGTTCTAACTCAAACACTATGGCAGTTTTGCAACAGTTTTACTACGCACAAATCAATAATAGACTGGAGAAATTAACCGGGAACTCGGAGCAGGCGCGGAACTTGTGTACGACGTCGAGTGCATGATGTTGTCTGAACGCCGAGCGAGCCGCCTCAGTCTTCCTGACGACATTGTGCAGTGTGGCGATGTGTGCCTCCACGAAGTCTCTCTTGGCGCCTGATCTTGGCTCATTGAGTATCTCAGCAGTCAGCGAGTCCCAGGCGAGGTTTGACAGCATGTCAGCGTAGAGACCGGTCTGAACGACGCACTCGCACACTGCGTCCACGTTGTGGCTCATCGCCCAGACCGCCTGCACAAAATTCACAAATTATTGGACCTGCATTTCAAATCAACCGATATTTATTCACAGCAACAACAGAACCATCGTTTCGTCGACAACTGCAGCACAAGGCTACTAGCTCGGCGCCGCGTTAGGCCTAAAGCAAGGCGCAAAGAACAGAGTAGTGACAATAATATTGTCGGAGGTTAAAAGTTTAATCTCCATTCTAACAGCCAACCGCAAACAGATCCACTAGGAAGCCTAGGTGCCCAGTTTTTATTTATTCTAGCAATATCTTATCCATACTATAATCTGCGTAGTGGGTCACGAGCAAGAAATTAACGTACGCCACACTGAGTACGCTTGACTACTTATCAGTCACCGTGTATATGATTAGTAAAAACTGTCGGTAATTAAACCAAAAATGAGTTGTTACTTGGAGACAAGCAGAATGAATACAATTAATAAAACCAAATATTTAAAAAAAACGTCCGGCATGTACTTACCCCGAGTGAGGTAAGTATATGGTTTGGTAAATCTTCGTCTTGATCCAGAAGCTCCGGACGCAAACACTGTTTCCACATCTTCCGTATCAGTTCAACAAAGTTGCACTCGACCAGCGAACTGATCAACTTGGTCTTTCGCGGCGACGCCTCACTGCGAGCCAGCTTTCTCATGTCACGAAACAACTTACTCGCCTCCTATGCGCCGGTATAAACATTGTGTGATGACGGTCAGAAAGAAGACATTTTCGACATATTGAGTCTAGCGACTCTCAACACGTGGCCCTTTTATACAGGTCGCATTATGCGTCTTTACTGTCAGTCTGTTCGTCCGTCTGTCCCGTCTTGTATGGGCTCTCAACTTCAAAGCAAAAACTGCAAAAAACCAAAAATGATTTCACTGTTCCGCATGCACGTCAAAAAGTCAAATGTTGATATATAGGTCTACAAATTTATTTTACGGGTTCATCGTCTGTCACCTTATCCTCGAAGTTTTCGTTGTTCTTGAGCGCCGTCAGTCTGTGTCTCCAATGCTCCATCTGTTGCTGTAGTTCTTTGTCCTCGGTGCTGTCAGACTCCGCAGCCGATGCTGCTGCTGCTGCTGTTGCAGTTGATGATGATGATGACCCAGAAACTTGTGTCACAGGCATCGTCTTCTCATTTGAATCCATTGCTGTACATTCGCACAAAACATAATCAATGTAACAACAAAAAAAGATGTCGATGCCGTGTGGCGTCATGATATGCGGCCGTCTGTCTGGTCACCGAGCGTCGCAAGCGTTGACAGTGACCAAGCGCTGGGATGCTCAGGCGACAACTGCAAACTCTCTGCGGACGTAGGCTTGGCGTAGCGGTAATGCGTTTCATTCCATCAATGAAGTTACTGTACGCCGGGCCGGGTTAGTACTGCGATGAGTGACTGCCTGCGGGCAGGTAAACCATCTCGGAAGTCGGAATGTAACCAGCCGCATAGGTAAACTCAGCCCTGTATCCTTCCGGGGTAGGTAAATCGATTACCGGCCTATATGGCTGGGGTTAAGACGGGGCGCGTTCACCTATGTCAGATGGCATGTTACTGTGATCCCATATGGCAGGTGACGCTCCATAGCTTTGTGAGGAGTTCAATCTTCTAAAGAGCTATATTCCGACCTTTACCTTTGACGTTTACCTTTAGGCATAATCCTTGCTAAGCTTAGCTTGCAGTGGACGCTTGAGCCCCTTTCCGTGCATATTGCAGTTAAGTGTGTATAGGCAATACCAGGGGGTATGTCAAGTAGCAGTTTTTTGTCGAAGATCAGTAAAATTATCATAATAATGTGTCCTATCTAAGAGTAACAAAAAATCACTAATCCTAATCCTATTCCTAACAGCTTATAGCATTATGGGCTTCTATGAGTTCAGTAGTACAAACTGTAAGATTATCTAATTAATATACTTACAGAGTGTTAAAATAAATGAACTGTCGTAACTCTAGCTCTCGCCGTTTCAATAACAACTCGTGAATTAGCGTTTTCAGAGAGCAGTCGCACTCGTTGCTATGTCGTGCAGCGCCATAAGGCTACAGTGTCTGTAATTTCACTAAAACCAGAACACTCTTGTGCTATTCAAACGCTTTAGGCACACAAAAGAACATAATTTGCGCATATACACATACAGGTGTCAGTGCAGGCCACAGAATGGTTGAAAAACCCCGTACGGTGCTATGTTGCTAAGCAACTAATGTCAACAGCCGAGGCTATATCAGGCATAAGCTTATTGCAGGTGCTGCTGCTGCTGCTGCCTATAAGTGGGTGAGCTAAGTTACAGCGCTGTGCTTACAGGCGCGTGCCTGTTCACGAATATGCCTGGTCTGGGAGCCTATACCTCCTCACAAGTCGCAATGCTTTCGTGAAACTGTCAATTAATACCCCGTTTACACGATCAAGCAATTATTAAGCAAACATCGAGCAAACATCGAGCAGACATAGAGCAAGCATCGAGCAAACATCGAGCAATTAGAGCACACATCGTGCAAGTGTATTTTGAATGCATTTGCTGGATGTTTGCTCCATGATTGCTCGATGTTTGCTTGATCGTGTAAACAAGGTATAACAGAGTACAAACTGCAGAGTGGGTGTATACCTGTTTTACGTATTTCCTGAAGTACGAGAAAAAAACTTTTGAAATCATTTGTCCTCTTGCATTGCGACTATGATTGTGTTTTGTATCATTTACTTTGATATAAGGTGGTAGGTGGTCTAGCGGTCAACATGCCGTCACTTTGCTGTGTTCGATCAATGTAATTGTCCTATGCCGAGCCTGGTTAGATAAGTGACAGGTAAACCATTTCGGTATAATTATAACCAAATGTAGGCCTACTAGATACATGTCGTACAGAGTGGGCCATAAAAACCGTCCCCTATATTATTCTGTTTAAAATGCTACTGCATTTGTTTATATGGAAAAATGACACACCATATAAATTGCTAGTCTGTTCTGCACATTTTGATGTCAAAACCTAATGAGTATGTCAAAATGTTATTTACAAATAATACAATAGAATCAAATCACCCCAACTGTGTTATTACAATGGTGAAACACAAATGGAAATACGTGCTTGCGTATATGTCTAAGTAAAACAGCGAAAACTTTATACAACAACAAAACAGTCACAGTCAAGTAAACAACTGTTCAGTGTGCCCTTAGTGAACTTTAACCACAGTTTTAATCTCAGTCGCCACTGATCAGTGGCTTTGTTGATCATTTGTTGATCGAGACTGGCCCAGCAGGAAAGCACTCTGTCTTTGAGATCCTCCAAACCCACGATCGGAACTCTGAACACATCTTGCTGCAGAACACCCCAGACAGCATAATCGACTGGGTTTATGTCCGGACTGTTCGGCAGCCAGACAGAATTGGCTCAATGAAGTTGGGTACGTTCTGCTGAAGAAACTCGACCGTTAACTTCGCCCGGTGTGACAGAGCGCCATCCTGCTGGAAAATGAACTCCTCGCCGCACAGCTGACACATGTCTGGCAGAAGCCAGTTCTGCAGCAGCGTTTCATGGTAGTAACGTCCGTCTACCTTGCTTCCTTTATCGATAAAGTGTATCTTGGTCTTGCCTGTCTTGGATACTGCTACTGATACCATCACACTTTCGCTGAAGTGCTTGCGATTTTTGATGAGACGCTCACTTGGTACTGTTTTCCCCATTGTGTTTCCTGTAGAGTTGGGTTGCTTTCATTTATTTTATCCTATTTAGAAATGATTAGAAAATATTTGCACGAAATTTGCACATATTACTCAGAATTGGTTATATTTCAACGTGCGTTATTGACTTTAAGTGTACATTACTGTTGGAAGACATAGTTAGCTGACATGTAGGGGGACGGTTTTTATGACCTACTCTGTATATTTGATATTATCATCTAGTTCTACCTGCACTGTATGCCAACTCAGCTTTCTATTCTCCAGGATAGGTGATTCATGTAGCGGCCTCCATTGCTTTGGTTAATAGGGTGTTTACACGGTCCAGCAAACGTCCGGCATTAGCACGTGCATTTTGAATACATTTGCTGGAAATTTGCTGGACGTTTGCTGGATCGTGTAAACATTCCATAAGGCGGGGCGCGTTGACCTGCATCGGGGGAGGCAGTAATCTTATGGCAGGTGACCTTCCGTGGCTCCAAGATGATGAGATCACTACCGTATGGCTTTTGTGTCCCTGCTTTTGCTGTTCGTGTTAATTTATATGCATTTTTCTGAATTCCACTGTTCGTGAATAAACTGATGATGCTGATGACGACGCCGATGCTGCATTCGCTGAGCTGTGGATGTATGATGCACAAACACACAGACGTGATGGCTCCAGTGATCGTATGTCCGACCAGCATTGAGGCCGAGACGGCCAAGGACGAGAGTGTAGGTCACGTTCAATGGCGAGTGCCGGCAGCCGTTGACAATTCCGGCTTCCAGCCTACAGTGACGGTCATTCCGGCGCTCATGCCTCCGGTCATGCTGCCCATCGGGAACAACACTATCACATACACGGCCGAGGACGCAAACAGGAACAAGGCTCGATGCACATTCACCATCACCGTCCGAGGTTCGTCTACTAGGCCGTTGCACGTAAAGCGAGAACGTTTTGAAAAAATGTTCTGCAAATGTTTGTGTTTTATTAGCCGACCGTACTTTAGTAACGGTCGAGCTGTTGTCATGGTTATCATCCGTCTGTCCGCCACGGATGTACTGTCGCTAAACGGTGCAAATTAGGGCTTTGGTTGTTATTGATCACTAATAGGATGTCGCGTACAGGACGTTGCGTGTCGTTTTCAAATGACAAATTGATAACCTTAGATGACCCTAAAGGTCACCGACAACCAGTACGGTCGGCTACCCTAGAGACAGCTAGGCTTCTTATTTTACACTTGACTATCTTCAGAGCTCTATGCGTAGGAATGCCAACTGTCAAAAATAGACTTACCTTCGTCTTTAGACCTGTTATTGATTCTTACTTCCGTGATTGTTTATAGCTGTTTACACCTGATCTCATCTGCCTATGGCACACGACCCAAGATTCTGATACTAGTTGGGAGGAAAACCTGCTTCGCTAGATCTTCCCTGATCTTTCACGTTTGGTATGGTGAGCCGTAAATTCGAAAGTTGTTGGCAATAGATCGTAAAGTCATCTACTTTTGCGTGTCGTTTTTGAAACAATATATCACAGTATCTACTGTTTTCTGGTTATGTTTTGTGGTTTTCAGTTGGCATCGTCGGGCTCTTTGTCAAACAGCCTGATCTTTTATTGGTTTTGATACTTTGTTTTTAATCTCATTAGGCTTAAATTGCAACGACTACAGATTACGGCGTAACTATGTTGGCAGATACGCAGGCGCCGCGCGTCGACAGGTGTCGGTCACCTCCGGCGTTTACTCGGCGCACTGCGGACGATGACGTCACGATGACGATCACGTGGGATGAGCCGCTGTTCTCGGACAATTCCCACTCTCCAGTCAGCGTGACCCAGTCCCACAGACCACCCGCGGAGTTTTCACTCGGTACCACTCACGTTCACTACACTGCTACTGACCGATACGGCAACAACGCCACCTGTGTCATTGACATTGTTGTTCAAGGTCATTCGTTTATGTTTCGTCATTTTCTATTGTCTTGCATTTTTTTCTTTTTCTTATAATGTGTTTTAATGTAAGCACGTGTGTTCTAGACTATGTTGATCTAATATGCTGTTTGCTTACTAATTTACTTTCTTGTTTACGGACTTGAATATATTTTTCACTTGCGTCAGATTTTTAAGTGGTTGTAACCTTTTAATTTCAGCGTAGAAAGAATGACGGGTTGATGTGAAATCAAATGTGCGATGCAAGTAAATGCAGTAAAAAAAGTACTTAGCAACAAATTTCACTTTTTATAATCAGTCGGTCAGTCAATCAGTCATTTATTTGGTTATAAAACAAATTTTTAATTTATACGAATAAAGTTTGCAGTTTGCACTTACGACAACCTTAGAACAAGTTCTAGCAAGCATGAATGTTTTGTTGCAATAGTGTCCTATAAAATCAATAATAATGCTAGAAGGCGCTCGAGAGAGTGCATATCTCCGCCAGGTGAAGTGATATAAACACAAGGAAATGGGAGGCAGAAGGAAGAGCCGCTTCGCAGCAGGGGAGGGAGGTTAATGTAATAGCTGGCGTTGCTGCTTGCGCTGTTGGTGCAATGACGACGGACACACACACACACGGACGGACAGAACGACCAATCTCATAATCTCCTCCAATGCTTACTACGTTCACACTTGGCGGAAATAATAATATTATCGTATAGCTGTTGCGTGGATATTGCTGTGGATGCAGAGCACGCCTGTGCAAACCAAATCGAGCCGAACAATGGTGAATTGATCTGTCAGCATTACGAGAACGGCGTCGAATGTAAACCTTCGTGTCACGATGGGTTTGACTTCGCTATCGTGCCCGCGGACAAGTATTATTGTAACTATGACGACGGCATATGGACCCCGGCGGAGCATTGGCCTGTACGCGACTGCGCATGTACGTACACCCATTTCTGCGTACGTACGACCTTGTAGGCCCGTTGAGAAGAGGGGGTAAAGGGAAGGTAAGTTACTCCGGGCCCCGCGACGTTTGGAGGGGGGGGGCGCCGTCGCTCAAAAATATAAAGTACACCAGAATGTGTCATTTAAAAAAATTTGAAACAATTTTTCCCAGGGTGCCCCGCGAAAATGTTTTCCCTGGCCCCGCTGTGGCTCTCGACGGGCCTGCGACCTTGTTTGACCTTGAACTGACCTATTGCGCGCTTTACTGCACAAATCGTTGAAACGTGTCTATTCGGAGACGACCACAAAAATTCAAATAAAGATAGACCCACGTCGTTAGCGGTAAAGTGTAGCCCGCGGACGCTTTTCACACATGTTTTGGATAAATAAATTAGAATTGTAACGGCATCGCGCGATTTTCTTGCGATAGCACGGCCTTCGTGTACATCTGTGGATCTTCTGCTTATAGCATTCGTACACTGATAAACTACGTGGTGTGATGAATGTACAGCATCGAAGACGTCGGAGAAAGTTAAGCAGCTGCTGAAGCTTTATTTCCGAGTCGACTCCACGTGTAAAGATGGACTCCTTCTTAGTCAGCTCGAGCGCAGCTTTGAAAACGAGATCACGCAGAAGGTAATGCTACAGATCTATACGCAATAACTTCCATTTAATTCGCTTATAAATATTATTGTGTACGCAAATACAGTGTGGATTGGTAATGTAACTGTAAAGGGCCAGACTGGTCCCCGGATCGACTTGGGCCCGGAGCACTGCCAGTTAACAACCTTGGGTAAGTTGTTTACACACATGTGCCTCAGTTTGTTCACCAAGCAGTATAATTTGGTACCAGTGGTCAAAGGGCGATGATGCCCAGTGGCTGGGAAGGTAACCGTAGGTCTGGCGTCGCACTGGCCATGCGTCAAGGACTCAGTGGTTTATCCACCCACGGGCTCAATGGCCGCCATGGAAATGGAGATGAGCACCCCGCCCACGCCCCAGAGGGGCATGGCACGTTTTATCTTTACCTTTTAAATACAGTTTTGTGCCATAAAGATCGAGTGTATATATTTATGAAACCTGTGTCGATATTCTGATAATTTGTCAACATGATTGAAGGTGTCCAGTTACTGTCAAGAGAATATGATCTGCGACGTGGAACGATTTCAAACAAACTGCATCAGCGCTGAAGGTTCGGTATATAAATACTCAGCTGTGTTGATAGCTATTCGTTTTACTTTCTATTCAAGTACAATTTTACAGCTGCAAATTGAGTATATTATGGCCTGTTTTGTTTATTTTATGACTTACTTCGTTTTCCTATCTCTCACCACAGTGTCTAGACTACAAGAATGAATCTTACTTCAGTATGACGACTGAAACGTTTTCAGTCTGTATATAAGCTAATATGCACACGGCTACGTAGGCTACCCAACGTTTTTAGAACGCACCGTCGGTCACAGTTATGAAATTAGTACGTTTCAACACGGTCTAGATTTTATTATGCTTCGTTAAACTACACTTCCAACGTGTAGTACTACAAGGTTGTTGAAATTCTACCCAATTCGACAGTCCAATGCGTGTTTTAGACGCATCCTCCGAAGAGTACAGCAACGTCATTCCAGTACTTCCGCTCAGGTCACGTGACCTCGTGAGAACCGAAAGAACAAATCGGCGCAGGCGCAAAGCGGCAACGCTAGCGGATGACCAGGGGTCACAAGGTCAAATGCGTGACGTCAGTACAACTGATCAACAAAACTCTGACGCAGGAGCAGCCATTCTCGTCTCGCATTACGTCACTGGTCAGTACGTCATTTGCATATCATTTGCATGCCGAAACAGGATAATTTTCGGATATCGACGATCTCAGTCTGTCAAAGCTATAATCAACTACAGAGTCGTCATAATAATATCAGTCAGTTTTTCTGCAGTGTGACTGGAGCCCAATCTCCACTTCTGTCGATATGATGTGAATTTCTCATACACGGTGCTGCACAGGAGGCTGTGCAACAAATCTGTAACAGCTCTTCATATAACACAAAGCCCAGCTGTCGTTACAATAGCTGACCATACTGGTTGTCAATGGCCTTGAAGGTCATCCAAGGTCGATGATTTTCATTTCATCTGAAAGGGCGTATGCCGCTTCCTATTAGTGATTAATAATAGGCCCTATCTTGCACCGTTTAGCCACAATAGCGTAACGGCCTTCTAGGGTCAATGATTTCCATCTCATCTGACAGGACATATGTCACTTTCTATTAGTAATTAATAGTAATTTTGGCAGTATCTATCGCCGTTTCCGAGATATGACCAGTTTTCCGTTAAAAAACGCACATTTTCTTACCCCCTCCATTTAACCCTTAATTTGAAAATGTTTCACTTGCACTAAATGGCTGAAATTTTGCATGTTTGAGTTGGCTACTCGCGTAAAAAGTTTTCCCTTACGACCCAACGCTTAGCCACATTACAGCCGTTACGGACTACGGACGGACGTCCGGACGACCACCGCACTAATAGCTCGACCGTTACTTAAGTACGGTCGAATAAAAATTGAAAGCTTATAATATTTATGCTATATCAACATATCCGCAACATCCTGAAATGTTAAGTCCCTTATAAATCTAAGAGGTAGAGGTTAGTCAGTGCTTGACTGTCATAACTCAATGTAGGAAAGGCGAAGACGGCGGCTGCATTAAGCGACTTGGTATCTGGAATAAGTTCGGTTGTGGAGCGTATCCGCCGGGACGCATTCAACGGCGACTTTGACCCTGTGTTGCAACATCATTCCTACACGCCAGCAGCCGTCACTGCAGCAGACACACAGGAACCCCCGGCTTTCCTCTGTCAACCTGGCAGCGTCCTGCGCAGCCAGATCTGCGGTATCTTTAAATCTTAATCATCTCTATTCGTCAATTTATGGTAGAAAAAAGCCTAAAACAGAACTCCAAAATTTTATGCTGTTGTTAACTGTGTGACAGATCGTTATGAAGTAACGAATAAATTTCTTATCACCGAATGTGTTCTTACAAGCTGTAAATGATCCTAAACCCGTCTTCGGCCGGGCAGTTGTGGAGCTTATGATGTACGCAAACTTGTTTTTCAAATAACGCTTGGTATATTGGATGCATATTTTCCATTTCTTTCCCTCGACCCTGTCGACGTCTTCATCCTGATGCTGTTTTGCTTCCCTTTTTGCCATTAAATAGCCCATGTCCTCCAATACACACTATTATGACATTGATGACTGTCTGGAGGAAAACATCAGCAGGGAAGATTATTAAAACTGCCATTTTCGATACCTGTGCATGACTATAATTGGCATTTCTTACAATTTTAGGTTTTCGTCGGACAGATAGACGAACGGGCAAGATTTGTTTTGCAGCCCATTAGCAGCTATTTGTGACGTTGTGGTGTAGTGTCATGCCCGGCTGGCACGTTCTTCAACGTAATCTCCGAGGCTTGTGAGGACTGCATGAAGGGCACCTACCAGCCAGACGAGGGACAGCTCACGTGCCTTGTCTGTCCCAATAACACGTCCACCTCGCGAAATAGTTCCAAGAGTATCCAGCAATGCCATGGCATGTGTTTTTAATTCTTATATCTGATTGTTCGTCGGACTGCGTTCATCTCTTTCATCGGGGGGAGGGGCAGCGGAAAAACATTTCAACGTGAAAAGTATAACTAAGTAAGTAAACTGAATCTATGACTGCATAAAATAAACTTAAAATTAAATAAAGGCAATTTATACGTTTTGCGTTAGCCTACGTTATAAAGCGACGTAAACCAGAACCGATATCAATAAAACTTGTTTAATGCTAAGCTAGCTGTTTACTAAAGAGCCTATTCGAATCGATATCAATAAGTGAAACGAACTTAGCATCCGTTTTAAGAGGTAATAGGCCTACAACATATCTACAGTGTAATACCCCGTTTACACAATGAAGCAAACGTCAAGCAAACATCAAGCAACCATCAAGAAAATGTATTCAAAATACACGTGGACGATGTATGCTTTACATGTAATTGCTTGATGTTTGCTTGACATTTGCTTGACGTTTGCTCGATGTTTTCTTGATGTTTGCTTCATCGTGTAAACGGGGTATAGCTTTCATTAGTGCTAAAAACAAACTATGACTGACAAGCTGAATATACGTGAAAGCACTGGTTGACTGTAGGTCAGTGTTTGCCGGGCAGTTTCTCTGCGACGGGTCTGGAGTCATGTGAAACGTGTTCGCTAGGTTACTATCAACCACACTACTCCGAGACGTCGTGTCTGCCATGTCCGCCTGGAATGACGACGTGGCGACGTGGAACGCGCCAGCTCGACGAATGCCGAGGTATCTGATCAGTAGCGTCGTGGCACGGAGAAAGGGGCAACTGCTGTCTCTATTATAGCAACATGACAGAAAATGTGCCTTTTGTTTGAAAATTTTTTTCAGAAACTTAAAATTTAGGATTGAAAGTTTCTCCGTTTAGGGGAATTTAAAGCAAAATTGAAAATGCAAAAACCTTTAATTTTTGTGCGAAATGTGCAACTTTTTGCCTTTGCAAAATTTTTAATCCAGGACGCCATTGTTTGCGACCTACGCAGTTTGTGTTTTTTCACTCATTATTGTCGTTGTCTTTGTCGTCATCGTTATTACTAGGAGAAGTGATGATCGAATAGAAGAGTTTTCATCGTTAACACGGTGGAGGTTTGGTTTCAATGTTTCTGCAAATGTTTTATTGTACACCATGTACATGTAACCATCGCCTTACAATAATTGTGTTAAAGCAACTCAGCTCAGTTTTCCATCTTTCCGGGGTTGGAAAGTCAAGCACTGGCCTGTCTGGCTGGGGTTAAGGATGGCAGGTAAGAAGGTATGTGATCTGATACGGCAGGTGACGCTCCGTAGCTGATATCTGATTCTGATATCTTGGAATCCAAGAGTTTCGTCATACCGGTTAAAATAAACTGCTATTACTGTAACAGTTTGGATTGTTTACGAAGTATAATTTTATGAAGAGCTTGCTAAACTTTATTTTTCACCATCAGCATCAGTTTAGTCGGTGCATAACAGAGTCGTGTGTTGTGTGGCAGAGATGTGCCCCGAGGGCTACGTATCACGCAGCGGTTTACAGCCGTGTTTTCCGTGCCCTCGGGGTTACTTCCAGCCGGAGCCAGGTCGCTCGTCGTGCTTTCTCTGTCCGGGCGGAGTGCGAACTCGTGAGCCGGGTGCAACAGACGTCAGCGCGTGTGAAGGGGTCTTGAATGATGCGATGGCTGCCGGCTACCTGAGCAGCAGTGTACCGACCACCCAGCTGGTCATCAACGACTGCTTTGCCGACCCGTGTCTCAACAACGCAACCTGCATCAGCCTCAACGCTGGCTATACTTGCCAGTGCTTGCCTGGATGGGCAGGTAAACGCATCGCACGCTGTGCACTATGAAAGTAGGCTGTTCTTATGTCTTAATGGATTTCGTAGCTAAAACTTAACTCTGTGCAATCCAAGAACAGATTTGTCGGATCATAGGCTAATAAAAAGTGCTGCGCCAGAATTATTGGGAAAAGATCAAATTGGGAGAAAGGTAAGTTAAGAAGACCGACGATGAAATAGGCGTGTTTTAAATAAGTAAAAAAGATACATATTTATACTAGTTTCAGAGATTTGCACCGGCCGAGAAATAATCTCAAAGCATGCATTTCATTAATTCTCAGTCAACGCTTATCTGAGGATTAGCCCAGGCCCGGCCGATAGCTCTTAAGGAGTAGTTGGCACTGTTATGTGTCGCCAGACACATTGACGATTTTTGCTAATTGCTAATTGTCGAAATGTGCGAACAGCGCTGATTAGTACGCAAGCCGATGACACATTTGCTAGTTTTTGCTGCGGAATGTCTACAGGACTTCGTTGCGAGAGCGCAGTCGATGAGTGTCTGTCACAGCCTTGTCAGAACAACGGAACATGCACAGACTTGTTCAACGCGTTCATCTGCGAATGTCCTCCAGGATTCAACGGTTTGTACGCCTCTGTGTCTATATCCCCGTCTGTCTGTGCGTCTGTCTGTCTGTTCCGTGTGTTCGTCTGCCTTTATGTACAGGGTGAGCCAGCAAAGTAAACATCCAACTTTCGTCCATAACTTCGCCAAATATTGACCAATTTTAAAAATTTTTCGCTGTCACATTTTGTGCAAAATTTGCAATGACAGGGTTATTAAATGTCCTATTAGGCCTACGCTTCAACTGCGTCGCAACGCTAACTGCAAAGTCTGGATACCGGAGTTTTCAAGCCGATAAAAAATATCCATCACTGTATACATAACGCTAGAGATAGGCAGTACGGGAGTGAGCGTGGAAACGTTAGTCATCTCTACCTGTGTAAGGTAAGTTGAAGAGTACATGACATGGTGTATGGCTGCAGGTAGCCTGTGTGAGATGAATATTGACGAGTGCTCGCAGTCGCTGGAACTCAACTCGTCGCAGCCTGCGTGTCTCAATAACGCTACGTGTATCGACCTCATCAACTCTTACCGATGTGAATGCAGTGTGGGCTTCACTGGTCAGTTAATGCCATTTTCATCACTAACGATGTCAACCGTATTACAGTCAAATTGGTAAAACTTTAAACTAATATGAAAGTTTGAAACAGTGCTCTATTTATCAGTATTCCGAGATAAAGGTTTGACACTTTTAGTATTCACAACAGTCAACCGACTTTCATTTTGTAACATAACATTTAAAATATCTTTACAACGAACGGAGTTATATCTCCAATGTAAGATAAGCTTATAAAGGTAACCAAATTTCAAAATGTCACTGCTTATTACTTAATTTATTCATGTCAATATTCTAACCTAATCAAGTTTGATTAATTAGTCAAATTAGTTACAAATAGAGCTAAATATGCATGTGTGGCTTTGTGGTGCAAAGGTAGCGGGCAGGACTGGTGACCAAAATGTTCCCGGTTCGACTCGAGCCCGCTACACTGCTAGGTCGTTACCTTGGGCAAGTTGTTCACATACACACGTATCTTTGTCACCAAGCAGTATAACTTGGTACCGGTCAAGTGGCGGTGACGCTCTCTGGCTGGGAAGGTAACCGCGGGCCTGGTGGAAAGTAATGGCAGCCTACCACCGGGTTTATGACTATGTCACCTGCTGGCTGATCGGGATCAGCTCTGGCTCCTACGCTCGTTGTCAAGTATGGGATATTTTTACCTTAAATATGCATGAATAACAAAGTCGTAAACATTCGGAATGCATTGCCATCTCAACTGTTGTTACATTTAAAAACGTTTTATTGCAGTTAGTTTGTTCTGCTTTTTTAACTTTAGTGAGGTCTGTGACTACGTGTGTTCACTGTTCACGTTTGACTTGTACTTGTAACATGTCATTTGCCAGTAATCTCACTGACTGATTCATTGATTAACGTGTACTGCGTAGGTGAGCGATGCGAGATGGACATTGATGACTGTGCTACGGCCATGTGTGCTAATAACGGTACCTGTATTGACGGCGTGGCCGAGTACACGTGCCTCTGTTCACCTGGTTTCCGTGGACTCACCTGTGATGTTGACATCGATGAGTGCGCCTCGACTCCGTGCTATAACAACGCCACGTGTCACGACGCCATCAACTCAGTCGTGTTAGTAACACTCCTCCAGGCCCGTCGACAGCCACAGCGGGGCCCGGGGAAACATTTTCGCAGGGCCTCTCGGGGGAGAAAATTTTCGAATTTTTTTGTTTATAACGGCGTACAATCTGGTGTACTTTATATTTTTGAGCGCCCGCCCCCCAAACGTCGCGGGGCCCTCTCGACGAGCCTGCACTTCTCCAGCACTATGTTTGCAGTGGTATAAGGGGTTGAAATCTGCACGGGTTCGCTCACGAGTGACCAAACAAACGACAGTGTAGGCTAAACGAACGACCGTGGAATAAGCGCTCTAAACCAGTGTCTGAAATAATGTTTAATTTCTTTCAACAGCCACTTATTAACTTGGTTTTATTGTGTTGTTTTATTTGTATGTTTTTTTTCTTTTTTTCTTTTAGGATTCATGTAAGAGGCTCTTGCAGTCCTTTGTGCCCTTGTTCAAGCTCTTTCATTATTCATTTTGTCAATGCCTTTGTATTTGCTTGACTAAATAAATGATTTGATTTGATTTGATTTATTCGGTTTCCACTACGGAAATGGCTTAACTTACACTAAAACGGTACACGATTGCATACACTTATATCAGCCCTGGTTTAAGCAATGAATTTTGGTTTTGCAGAACTGGCTCAGTTTTGGGTTCGCGGGTATCGCTAATGATGGACGCTTGGGTGTTGCATTGCAACATCATACAGCTGATGCCCTGGGCCAACATTGTCGGGACTTTTTAAAGAAATTTTAAAGTCTTTCTTAAGATGATCTTGAACTTGGCCCTTGTTTTTAACAGTAGCTGAGCTTTTCGTTGAGTAATATTGCGGCCAAAAATAACATAATTTTTTGACTCGTTACAGCTATGGTCTAGGGCCTCTTTGGCACGGATTGTCGTCCGTCTGTCTGTCTGTCCGTAACGGATGTATTTTAGCTAAACGGTGCGAGATAGGGCCTAGGTTGCTATTGCTATTATAGGAAGTCGCATATTGATTTTCAACTGACATAAAAATTATTGACCTTGGATGACCTTGAAGGGTCATAACGCATTATGGTACGCCAATCGTGCAGTATTGTGGTTATACGGTAAGCCTTAAAAAGTCGGCGATGATACCATCGGATAGAGCATTGGCGACTTCATGTAGGCTGTCAGTTGTAACTGCCTCTTTCTGCGGCGGTTTGTCCGCAATTTTCAATGAAATGGTTCAAGCTATAAGTGGCCGTATCTCGGAAACGGTGCGAGATAGAGTTAAGATTACTTTTAATCACTAATAGGAAGTGGCATAGGCTTTCTACGCCTTTTCAAATGAGATGGAAATCATCGGCGTTGAATGATTTTTAAGGTCTGTACGCGCTATTGCGGCCAAAAGGTGCGAGATAGGGCCTAGGTTGCTATTGATCACTAATAGGAAGTTTCATATTGGCTTTCAAACGACATGAGAATCGATGACTTTGGATGACCTTGAAGGTCAGTACTGCAACAAAAACTGTACAGACTATAGCGCATCTTCCTTAGCGACAGCTGGACTTTCTTGTGTTTATTCGGTATTGTAGATTTAGCTGTGAAAGTTGTGTGCTGATGGTTATAGATGCGAGTGCTTGCCTGGGTACGCGGGTGAAATATGTCAGCATGAAGTGAATGAATGTGAGTCAAGTCCTTGTCTGAATGGTGCTACGTGTGTCGACCTGGCCGCCAACTACAGCTGTCTCTGTCCGCCAGCATACACTGGCCTGCGCTGCCAACAACGTCAGTATCATAAACTATAAAGGTAAAGGCAAAGGTAACCCGTACTAGAAACGAGCGTTGGGCCCAGAACTGCTCCCGGCAAAAGACAGTCAGCCTGCAGGTGACATAGTCATAAACCCGGTGGTAGGCTGCCATTACTTTCCACCAGGCCTGTGGTTACCTCCCCAGCCAGAAAGCGTCACCGGCCTTTTACATTGACAGTTAGACAATGTGATGGTGAATGATATCACCTTTTTATGATTTTTGCTGGTTTCGATGTGTCACTCATTGCATGTCGCCGTTAACAAGTGTATAAACTGATGTTTTGTACATTTATAATTAGTAATTACAGATGAGGAATTTATGGACATAATTGTCAGGGCTCTCATAAAATCACGTGTCCCAGGGCCTCATAATGGAAAATCCGGCTGTAGGCTGCAGAAATTGTGTGCAACAGCTAGCTCAATTTTATGCTGTTTGCACTAGAACTCTAAATCGTTCCTGTTTAATGCTTTATGACGTCATACGTTTTAATGACGTCACATCTGTTTTAACCTCATACGTGTTCGGAAGAAAAATACGTTTTATTAGTGTATAAATTTTAAAAAGTTTTTAGTCTAACATATCGACTTGCAAAACTTTTTGAACGCCCTTCGTACCATTGTTATTTATTATTATTATTATTATGCACGAAAATTATTATCGTGGCATTTAGTCTACGTAGACTTCAAGGACACGTAACATAATTACACTAAGAGTCGACATGTTCGGCAAACGGAAAACTAGGAGAACTAGAATGAGCGTCACTAGTAGGATGTTGCGAACAAGTACGGCATTTGCAACATACGACCTTGAGAGCCCTGGTGTGCGGGGGCCTAGGAGCGAGCCCCAAAGATCTTCCCCAAATACGGCATTGTTCTTGCCGTAAGTGCACGTGAGTGGGACTCGCTTAAGAAGCTAGCGTCAGGATACTCCAGGCATTTACAACACCACCCTATGTTACGTAACAAGCAATATATTCGAAGGGCCTACATTTGCTATATAGCCATAATTAAGCTTTAATATGGGACTTGCAAATTATTGCTTGCTACTTTTACCTGAGGAAATATGAAAATCTTCATACAGCATCATTAGTAGCAAGACAGGTGGGCCCCTAATATAGATAAAAGTTACAATTAACACTCAGCTAGTTCTTAAACATCAACAACAGTAATATATTGTTGCAGTCTATATCTGTTTTATGTTTACGTCCACGACAGATAGAGGTAGTGAAGCTTGGGCTTACGCCGTTGATTGTCTGTGTGTTTTGTGCACGCCGTCTGTCCAGTGCTAAGTTGGTCGTTTGATCTCTCCTTTCAGTCGTCGGGTATAACCAGCTACGCGGCGTTGGACGGATCAGCAATCCGCTCTGACCTACGAGCCGTCACAGTCGCCATGTGGCTACGTACCTCCGACCGACTCAACCAGGTTTAGGACTTCTGAAATATTGCAAGGAAAAATCTTACGAGTACTTTCGCGTTTTAAAAAATATTAAGAAGGCAAATTCTGCAAACGGCCATTTGTGATAGGTATGGGATGGATAGAAAAGGTGAAGTGCTGTTGTGAGGAGGGATATCCCTTTACGAGAAAAGTTTTAAATAGAATTTTTTAAAAGATGATGAATAAGACAGTGGAAGTTGTGTTGCGTGTCATGACGATATTGAATAGCCCCAGCAGTCTTCACTCGTCCCTCGAAAAACATATTAGTAAAACCTTATAAAATCTTAGAAAGAATATCTAGCAAAGGACTAGCCGTGACGTAAAATAATTGTGTGCGAAATATCAACCAAAGTAGAGTTTTTGTTTTATGTTAGCGTTATTTAACGTATGCGGACAGCCTTAGGAAAATCTTAGGAGAAATCTGAGTCAGTTTGGCCGATGTGTCACTGACAGGGGACTTCGCTGTCGTACGCTACGGACCAGCGTGATAACGAGCTAGCGATCACCGACTGCAATGGCTTCGTCCTGTACGTGGCCGGTCAGGACAAAGTGACCGACGTCAGTGTAGCTGATGGCACGTGGCACCATGTCGCAGTCACGTGGCAGAGTCAGGACGGCGTCTGGAACATTTACAAGGACGGACAGCCACAAGACGGAGGTCTTGGTCTGGCCGCTGGACGTCTTGTTCAAGGTTTTACTACTATGTCTTCTTTAACCCTTACTGTCGTTCCGTACGCACAGTTTACTAAACTTTTTAGGCCAGCCAGTTTTAGTTTAATGGTTCTGGCGTCATATGACGCGTATCGCGTTATATTTTTAACTATTTGAGAGCAGCTTTACTGAGTGTGAAGTGCCTTGAAAAGTAATTAACTGTAGAAATTATAACGACTAGTTATTTTAGACATTGCTTCTCATGAACGCTGAAACGGGCTGTCAAACAACCGACATGTACATTGCACAAGACTGCTGCTGCAGTTATCGAAAACTCTGTCGGCTGAAGACCCAGTATGACTCGGGATTAACTTCGGAAAAAGTAAACCGGTTGAATAACAGGCGACGACGTTGGCCCAGTCCCGACTAATGCACATGCATCACTTACTTATCTTGAATTTCAATTGAAAGTTCGCTTTCACGTTACCTAGCGTCATAAACGTAGTCATTAAATTTTGTCATTTTTGAGGTTTTTGACGTCAGGTAAGCTTGATCGTCGGGTTTTTGAACCGAAAATTAGCACACAAGATACTCCTGCTAAAGAAAAAAACGCTTGCATCAATTTACGGTTTTCTAGGCTTTTTCGTGTTAAGAGCCCGTACGGAACAGACTGGCGCACACAAACTGAATGACTGACGAACAGACGGAAACGACACATAATACGGCCTGTTAGGAGGATAGCCACATCAAACAATAGTAGTAGTACGGATTTATTTCTTAAACCCAGTATGAATCGGAGTGTCCGTGCGTCTCTAGGTGGAGGCGTGTTAGTCGTGGGTCAAGAGCAAGACGTTCGTGGCGGTCAGTTCAGTAGCTCGGAGTCTTACGTCGGTCACATTCACGCTCTCAATGTCTGGGACTCCGCTCTGTCGGCGGACGAGATTCAGCAGCTGGCGGCGTCCTGTGGTTACCTTGGTAACGTGATGGCCTGGCCCGACCTACTAGCTGGCATCAACGGTCACATACAGCAGCTCAACACGTCATTCTGTGCTGGTGAGTTGTTAATAAATCTAATGCCGTTTTCAATTCAACGTTGTTATTACTTGTTGCCTTTACCGCAGGAAAAAAACAGTGAAACAAAGTCTTTATCTTTGCCCTTTCACGATCATTTAAATTCATTTGCGCATACCGGTGCTTGAGTTACTTCATTTGCACTTGAATTAGTGACTATAGTATAGTTACAAGTCTTTCTGTTCGTATGTCTGTCTGCGACATTGCCAAAAATTGTGAACGAATTGTTTTATGAAATAGCCTTATTAGTTTTTGGTGATTATAAAAACGATCTAAATGGAGAAATTTCAAAGAAATATTTTAGCTAATATTAGCGTGTGATACAGCAATAATTCGTTCTTATTCACTGGACGCCAGCTGGTTTTTGAACTGTATATCATCGGCAGATGGACCGACGTGTTCGAAGTCGTAATTTGAAGGGGCATTATTTCATTCTGTTGCGTTAGGTTGCGACGCTCCGCCGTTGGTAGCGCACAGTGACGTGACCTGGTCGAGCAGCGAAGTGAACTCGACGGCTAACTACAGCTGTCAGGTCGGCTATGAACTACGAGGAGCGTCGCAGCTTGTTTGTCACATCAACGCTTCGTGGATCAGCAGCTCCAACACTTCACACCGACCGCCCTCGTGCTCCAGTAAGCGGGCATCGCTGACATCCAAGGAAATAGTCATTCGTAATTGCGTAAGAAGTTAAGTTTATTTGCAAAGTACGTGGACGATGCTGACGGAAAGCTGAATGTAAGATAAGCCCGAATTTAATTATATTTTGAAGCTCATCGTAATAAGCCAGAATATAGGTCATAACCGTCCATCTCTCTGTGGCGTACTGGCACCTAACTGAAAAATTAAAAGACACAGAAGAAAACAAAATTGGGGTGAACATTCTGCAATGCAAGAGTGTGCCAATTTTCAGTTTGAAAGGTCAAAGGTTACGGCTAACATTGCGTTTGCGCAGCACTAGGTGGACGGCCGCAAAGCATGTCGGTATGGGGCCAACATTTTTAATAAGTTTTACTTATATTCACGTACAAGAAAATAATGCGTTTTGAAATTTTTTGGTTAATAGCGCTTGAAAAAATTTTTTTATAAAATATCTTTCTCACGAAAACGTGTTTTCAACGTTGTTAACGTTTAATAGGCCTACTTTTACCAACGCGTTTTAAATATGTTTTTAACTAAAAACTTATGTTTACGTTTTCTCTTACGTTCGTTACGTCTTAATTCAACTATGTGGTCATAATTTGTTCAGCCTCTTGTCTAATGCCTACTGCTATAATAGGTACAGGTATTTGTGCTGTTTAGAGGTGGTGTGTGGTTTTCCTGGTAACATCGACAAAGGCTACGTATCGCTGTCGTCGTATTTTACGTACGGTAACACGGCTTCGTACACCTGTCAGAGAGGATATCGCATCGTCTACGATCAACCGCTTACCTGTGCCGCCAACGGCAGCTGGGTTGGACAACGACCAACGTGCCAATGTAATCATCATCGTTTAAATTTACCTGCGCTTATCGGTACTTGGCATAGATGTAAAAACAGTTCCAGGAAAAAAAATATTTTAAAAAAGTTAAAAACGTTGAATAAAAAACGTTGGCCTTAATTTGTTCAACCTCTTGTCTAATGCCTACTGATATAGGTACAGTATACCTGGAACTATAGTCTACAGGGTGCGGCAGAAAAAAGTAACCCCCAAAGTTTTTGCTGTTTTCTCAGCAACCGTTTAGCATTTTAGTCTAAAAATTTACAGATTTTTTTATTAAATTTTTCAACGGCTAAATGCCGAATAAAATTTGATTCCATTGAAAAATGACGAAGTTATAGATTTTTTAACATGACCGTTTACCGATTTTTAGCGTGAAAAAATGTTCAAGCTATAACACCAGTTCAATAACATCGTTGAAACAAGTCAAACAACACTCTACGAGATTTCCGAATTTTAAGTAGTTCATGTGAATCGGAAAGCGCTTCGACAAATGTGAATGAATATAAGTATGGCAAAATTTTGGAAATTTGTATATTTCTGTCAACGAATATTCAGTTCAGTAATACGCGCTGTCGTACATGTATGTGCAGTGATAACGTGTCCGGCGCTGAACGTGTCCGCCGTTCACCCGGCACTGAGAGTGAAGGACAACAAGCTGCAAGGATATCGGCCGGGCGACCAGGCCAGGTTCCGCTGTGTTCCTGGATACCGTCTGGACAGGCCCAGTCGACGGACAGTGCGCTGCAGGGACGGCGGACGCTGGGCTAGTGATCCGCCGTCTTGCTATCAAGTCTACTGCTATCATCCGCCGCGGATCAACCACGCCAGTATCCTCGGCCGTAGCGTTGACAAGGTGGAAGCCGGGGGTCATGCGACGTACCAGTGTGGCGAAGGCTATCGACTTGATTCCGCCAGCAACAGGCTCAAGTGCAACCTCGACGGAGACTGGGTCAGGTCAACGCTGCCTAACTGTGTCAAGGTCACGTGCTTACTTCCGCCATTCATTGCCAACGGGTCGAGCGAACATGAGCGACCTCCTGTAGCCGGTTCCGCGGTGATTTATAGCTGTCTGGCTGGGTTTGTCATAGCTGGCGAGCCACAGATGTACTGCACCAATGGTGGACAATGGAACGGAACTGTGCCGGAGTGTATGCCAATCAGCTGTCCACCACCACGTGGGATTCCACACGGAACAGTGACCGGGGATCGGTTTACCTATTTGTTCTCGGTCGAGTACTTATGTGATGTGGGGTATGTTCTCGTCGGTGAAGAAGAAAGAACGTCCATGAAGCGTAAGTGCAATGAAAGTGGGCAATGGCAGCCTGCTTTACCAGTCTGTGCTCGTCGCCGCTGTCCACCTGTTGGATCCATCGAACACGGCAGAACGATCAGCCATGGCGACCCGGTGTATGGCTCTGTAGTCGAGTTCGTCTGTAACGCTGGTTTTCGTCTGGAGGGTCAGGCCAAACTGACGTGTCTTGAGAGTGGACAGTGGAGTGGTGAGTTGCCCAGTTGTCTGATGATATTTTGTTCTGAGCCGGTGCCGGTTAAACATGCCACGCTGCAAGGAACGCCGCACATGAAGTCCTCAAACACTTCCGTCTATCGTCCTGGGTCTGTGATCCGCTACCGCTGTCAGACGGGGTATGAAGTTGACGGTAAGTCGACACGCAGTTGTCGAAGTGACGGGAGGTGGACCGGGCCCAGACCTCGCTGCGTCGCAGTCCGCTGCAATCCTCCGAACAGCATAAAACACGGTCAGCTGACCATCCCATCACCAAAGAACTCTACCACATATGGAACAACAATTCGGTATCACTGCGATCCGGGCTATCAGCTGGACGGTCCGGCGGTCCGTAGGTGTTCTGACGGCAGCCAGTGGACCGGATCCGATCCGATATGTTACCGGACTGCGTGCGAAGATCCGCCGCCGATACCGCACGGAACGGTTGTCGGAACGGTCCGTGAGATTGGAGCCATGATAGGATACAGATGCGACGACGGACATCAGCTGATCGGCGAAAGTTTTCGCAACTGTACGGAAGAAGGTGAATGGAGTGGAGACGACCCTTACTGTCGTAAGACGATCGAATGCGACAAACCTTCGTATGTGATCTCAAACGGTCGCATGATCAGCTCCAATTTTTTGGCCGGATCCACGATTCATTACGTTTGCGACGAGGGTTACTACATCGACGGACCGACTCAACGCAGATGTGGGATAGACGGTCGCTGGGTCACTCCAATTCCGGTCTGCGAGAGGGTCGAATGTCCGAGGCCGTTGAGACCCGCTCATTCCCGCGTGGAAGGGTTCGAGTACCGGTTCAGAGAACGGGTGACATACTCCTGTCGTACTGGGTATCAGCTGATTGGGCCCAGTGAGCGCATCTGCCAGTCCAACCAAACGTGGAGTGGCACTGAGCCTAGGTGTGAACCAGTTGAATGTATGCAACCGGCTGACTTGGCGGATGGTGAAGTATTAGTTGAAGGCCGTCTTTATCAAAATGTTGCCCACTACCAATGTGACTCTGGCTACCGTTTGGAAGGTTCTGGGACCAGAGAATGTGGTGCAGATGGTGAATGGACCGGCATCGAGCCACGGTGTACAAAGATCACTTGTAGTCAGCCACCGTCAGTAGAATTTGGTTTTCTTTTGAATGACGAATGGAACCCGGGTGATGAAGTCCAATATACCTGTGATGAGGGATACCAGCTATTACAGACTAAGAAATTTTTTTGCTCAGAGACTGGTAACTTTACTGGTGTTCAGCCGCGATGCGTGAAAATCGAGTGCCCCAAACTTAAGACGATTCCAAACGCGGATTTAAACGGTTCTGGTAATGGCCTTTACGATGTGGCTAAGTATAGCTGCTACCCAGGTTTTGAGTTAGCCGGCCCTGCTGAACTGATATGTACCGAGAATAATACTTGGTCTGCTCAGCCGCCATCTTGTGTTCGCATCACGTGTCCTCCCCCGCTATACGTCCCAGATGTAGTAATCAGGTCTTCTGGTTATGAGTTCGGGTCGGAGCTACAGTACGAGTGTATTAGCGGGTTTGTTCTTAAATTCGGCAACCTGAGTCGAGAGTGTACGGAGAACGGTACTTGGTCTGGCGAGGCCCCGGTTTGTGTTTCTAGAGTCGTTTGCCCAAAGCCTTCCATAGAGGACGGTTTCATTGCCTCGACCACTGGCGACCAGTCCATTGAACAACACGTCGTCAACATTAAGCGATTCGTGCTTGGAATCATCGTCGAGTTAGATTGTGAGGAAGGCTTTAACCTGGTTGGCGAGAGAATGATTGCTTGTCTGGATAATTCCACCTGGAGTCCTTCATTACCGACCTGCGTCCGAGTCGCCTGCCCCGAACCACAGATTAACAACTCTGTCGTGCGAGCTCCGAAAGGTTTTATGTACGGCTTTCGGATCTTCATCGCGTGCGAAGAAGGATTCGAGCTGATTGGTTCGTCAGAAGCATCGTGTCTGTCCGACGGAAGTTGGTCGACAGAGTTGCCCGAATGCCGTCAGCTTTTCTGCAATGAGCCAACGACCACGGCAGAATTAGAAATCGATGTTATTAGTACACGGAACGAACAGCACAGTTATCCAGTGGGTGTCGTGGTCGAGTTTCGATGTAAAGACGGCTATACATTAGAGGGCGCATACAGGGCGATATGTCAACACGATCAGTCTTGGTCTGATATTTTTCCCACTTGTACTGAAGTCACTTGTTCTCCACCACTTATCGAGACAGGCATCAACAACACGAGTCCCCAGCTGGACAACATCAAGGATCTATACAGCTACGGTGAAACATTATCGTTTCGTTGTCCCGGTGTAGAATTTAAGCTCGTGGGCAACATTGAGCTGGTATGCATTGACTACGAGCGGTGGAATGGATCAACACCGACTTGTCAGTTACTTGTGTGTCCGGCACTTCGCGTCCAGCATGGCAAAGTCATCTCTGCCAACACATCGTTTCCGTATAACACAGTAGGATCACAGATAACAGTACAGTGTGACAATGGCTACCACACGAATGGTGTCACAACCGCTAATTGTACCATGGAGTTATCATGGTCAAGCGACGTAGTGACAGCGTGCGAAAAGACACTGTGCCCCAAGCCGACAGTCATCAATGGTAAAACAAACGTTTTAGGCCATGGCGATAAAGTCAGCACTGAGTATGGGGTTGGGGTCCAGATTTTTATTAACTGTAATAGTGGATTTCTTTTGCCTGTGGGAACCCCAAGTTCTGTGGAGTGTACGGAGTTGGGGCAGTGGTCAGATATGCTGCCGACCTGTGTGCGGGTCAGTTGTCCCCCAATCAGCATCGACGGAGCACAAATACTCGTAAATGGGTCGGCTGTAGAAAATTCGTTGGCAGTCTACTCGTATGGAGATGAAGTCGAAGTGGATTGTCTAATTGGTCACAGTATTGTCGGTAACAAATCGCTGATATGCGAATCGTCCGGTGCCTGGTCTCATCTGTTGCCATCATGTGAACGCATCCATTGCCCGCAACCCCGCGTTCCACACGCCACTGTTCGTACATTTGGCCTTTCCTCTGATGTCTCCACCGACTACATGTTTGGAGATGTCATTTATTTTGTCTGTGATGATGGCTTTCAGATAAGCGGTTTAACGGAAAACCTTTGTCTTGATGATGGGACCTGGGACGCACCGTTTCCTCGTTGCGACCCCAGGTTGTGCCCGGAACTGTCTATCAAGAATGCGGAAGTAGACTATAAAGATCGGGAGTTCGGCGCTCGCGTGCGTGTGAGCTGTGATGACGGGTACGAACTGTTTGGCGACGGAATTCTTGTTTGTCAAGCAAGCGGCCTGTGGTTCGGTATCAGTCCTATCTGCCGGCAAATCACGTGCAAGCTGCCGCACGTTCCAGATGCCAGGATTGTTGGAAGTCCTCCTAACCCGAGATCTAACACGACTGATGGCGGAATGATGGATTACGGCGACGAGATAGTCGTAGAGTGTCATGAAGGGTTTGAGTTGATCGGTGAATCGCGTTTGATGTGCGGCATGAACAAGACCTGGTCTCCGGCAGCCCCGAGCTGTCGACGTGTTGAGTGCGACGACCCACTGATAATGCAGGTGCCACATCTCATACTGCACATTTCTAGACCGGATGAACTCCCCATGACCGAAACCCGACAGTTCGTTTATGGTACTGAAGTCAGGTTCAGTTGCGAACTCGGGTTTCTCCGAGTGGGCGTGGCCTCAATCACGTGCAACGAGACAGGTGAGTGGAACAATAGTACAAGACCTACGTGCGATGTGGTCCATTGCCCTCCGCCTCAGATTGCCTACGGCTATGTTCACCAACCGTATTCCACTGATACCTACATATTCGGCGACAGTGTCGGTTTTCGCTGCGATCCTGGCTTTATCCTACTTGGTCAGTTGGAGCTGTTTTGTCAGCCAAACGGCGAGTGGACCGACAAGTTCCCAGTCTGTGAGAGAAGATCGTGTCTTGCAGCCCCGGTCATTGACCACGGCTTTGTTGTAGCGCCGCCGTCGCCAAAGTTTGAGGACGTCGCCATTTACGACTGCATAAATGGTTATGAGCTGGTCGGAGATAATAATGCGACATGCAGTGAAGACGGTCAATGGACTCAGCGCCCGTCCTGTCTACTTGTTCGCTGTCCTCCTCCAGAGTCAGTTCCGCACGGAACCTACATGCCTACAGGATCGACCTATGGCAGCATTCTGAGGTATGCGTGCAACCGCGGCTATGAGCTACACGGGGACGCCGATCACATGTGTCAGGCCAACGGGACGTGGAGTGGAGACGTGCCTACATGTCAGCGGGTCCAATGTGTTCAGCCGCCTCCACGCATTCCCCACGCGGACCTGCTTGACGATGTCCCGACCCAGTTTGGCGGTAGTCTAACTGTGTCGTGTCACGAAGGATATCGACTGGCCGGTCTACCGACTGTACAGTGTTTGTGGAACGGGTCATGGAGTCACGTGGTGTCTTCGTGCAATATTATCAGCTGTGGCCTTCCGCCGTACGTCCGCCATGCTGACGCGGCTGGTTCTCTGCGTCACGAATATAACACTACAGTGCGGTATGTCTGCAGGTTGGGGTACCGACTGCGTGGCCCTGTTAATACCAGCGTGTGTCTGGCTAATGGATCTTGGTCGGAAGTCAATGTCGAGTGCGTCGTTATCCGTTGTTCGTCTCCAATCATCCCAGACGGAGGACAGATAATTTTTGACAGAGATCATTCGGTCAGCGACTTAGAATATCTAAAACGGCTGCGTCCTAAAGGGTTCCAATACGGTGACCGCGTGGTGATGTCATGTGACGTTGACAGAGAGCTTGATGGTGCTCGGGTTCGTGTGTGCGGACCGGACGGACGATGGAACGGAACCGACCCCGAGTGTCGTCGAATTACATGCGGACGACCTCCAGCCTTGCCAAACGTTATCTACAACGACAATGCAAAGACGTCGTCGCATCGACATGACTTCTACGTTGGGCATGTCATTGACGTGTCGTGCGAAGCTGGATTCCACGTTGTCAAAGATCATCACATGATTATCTGCCAGGCTAATCGTTCGTGGAATATCTCAACTTCTTTATATCCATGCCAAAGAACCGTCTGTTTTGCCCCTCCAGCTGTGTTTCATGGACACTATATCGTCGTGGAAGGAGGTCGGGTTAGTGATGACCAATTTGACTTCAGAACAACACTGAGTTACAGTTGTCAACCCGGCTATTTGTTGGTCGGTGAAAAGCAGAGCACGTGTGCTGAGGACGGTAAATGGAGTAACGCGGAAGCTAATTCTCCGACGTGTGCTGTGGTTAACTGTACTCTACCGCAGGCGCCGGACAACGGTTACATAGATAGCAGTGAGGGACTGTCGTTTGGCTCGAACGTTGACTTTCACTGCAACCACGGCTATAAACTGATCGGTCCGTCTCGACTGAGGTGTAGACATGATGGTCAGTGGAATGGATCTGCTCCTGTGTGTAGAATCGTCTCCTGCGGTCCTCCAGCGCGGGCGGCTAATGTCAGCGTATTCGTTAATTCAACCGTCTACGGTTCGGTCGCCCAATACTTTTGCCACCCAGGGTTTGAGCACTCCACCGGCTCTGACCCTATGACTCGTATTTGCCACAGTGACGGGCAGTGGACGGGTCCCGAGCCATTTTGCCAGAGGATTAAGTGTCCTGACCCCGGTCAGCCTGAAAATGGTTTCTACACTGGATCCCAGGTCACATTCGACTCGGTCGTTACATACGGGTGTCGTCCGGGATACAAAGTGGTCGGTGAGTCGACGCGCCGGTGTCAGGCTGACAGAACGTGGAGTGGACAAGTCCCGGCCTGTCAACGTTTAGAGTGTCCCACGCCGCGTGCTCCGGTCAACGGACGAATAACCACTTCCGTCGTAACGACATTTCTTGGATCAGTGCTGGAGTTCGAGTGTGATCTGGGCTATCAACTGGTTGGCAGTAAAGTGGCAAAGTGCACAGAGGAGGAGGTCTGGAATGCGACGTTTCCACGTTGTGATCTGGTCGACTGTGGCCAGCCGCCCGCAGTAGATCACGCCAGCATCGAGAGCGCCGGATCTTCTTATAACGACGTGGTTAACTACATCTGCCAACGAGGGTTTCAGCGCTCGGGTTCGGGGAGTATTCGCTGCCAGACTGACGGGACGTGGAAGGATGTGGGTGGCAGATCACCCACAGTGTGCGAACGAGTCAGCTGTGGAAGTCCGCCACATGTGCAGCATGCCGTCGTCGTGGAGACAGGACTGCGGTACGGTGACGTCATCTATTACGTGTGTGACGAAGGGTATGATCTAAACGGTAACAACTTGCTCGAGTGCGGCGCCGACGCCCGATGGTCCGAGGATCTTCCAGAGTGTGAGCGGATCACGTGCGGTGTGGTTCCAGTCATCCCGCACGCCACTACGATCGTACGTCGTACGACTCTTGGCAGTCGCGCGTCGTACCTCTGTAACCGCGGCTACGAGCTAAGCGGCAGCCCGTACGTCGAGTGCAAACCCAACCGTACCTGGTCGTACATGGATCGACCAAGCTGCCGGCCTGTTGACTGTGGGCCTCCGTTGTCACCCAGCTCTCCCGGAACCGCCGTCCGCTATAATACGACCGTCTTCAAGGATACGGCGATCTACTATTGTTTGAAAGGATTTCAGTTTGACGCGTCCACCTTGGATGGTTCGACGTTGGTGATGTGTGGAGAAAATGGAAAATGGAACGTGACAGATTCAGCCCCCGAATGCAAACCGGTTCTATGTCAAACACCGTCATCTCCTGTCAACGGTCGAGTCAATATTATAAATCACACTCATGCTATTCATGCTGGTGTTGATAGCAAAAGTCGTGCGACAGTCGGCGATGTGGCAGAATTTTCTTGTCATGCCGGGTACCAGCTTGTTGGTGACGTCACAGTCACGTGCCAGTCGGACGGCACGTGGTCCGACACCGATCTTAATCCTATTTGTCGCTGTAAGTGTTACGCTCACTTTGACTCGATATCACTTTTGTTTATAACGCATTTTACCTAATTATAAAAACCTTTTGCATAGTATGGGATAAAACTACAGGCTCAATTAATTCCACGACTGCATTTAGATTAAGGTCTAGTTTCTTTTTGAATGTGTCAGCGTACAACTTTGAAGGACATCCTAGTTCAGTAATTCACAATTAACAATCCTATCACCTCAAAGCTTTTTGGACCCCAATTTTGTCTTAATTTTAAAAATTAAAGTTGTTTAAACTAGATTCTGACTAACTAAAATCTGCCAAACATTATAGCACTGTTGAAGGCTGAGATTTTGTATTCGTTGTAGTAATCCGCTGCGAGGTGCCTATGAGACCGGACAACGGTAATATGTCGCTGAGTGGATATTACTACGGCGCCGTTGCTAAGTTCTGGTGTCTGTCGGGATACAAGATGGCCGGCAACGACTCCGCAGTTTGTCAACAAACTGGCCATTGGTCATCGCCGTCGCCGAACTGTGTATCAGGTTATCAGCGGTCACTTTAGACATATTGTCGTCGTTGCTATGATTATCTTATGATTATTTGCTGTTATAGGCTATAACGTATACACGTAAGATAAGATGGCATATTTATTGGAACATTTTATATCAGTCGTTTTGCATTATAGGCTACTCCAAATTTGTCACAGAATTCGTCTATGTTTTCGTCAATAGGCCAACCGAAAGAAGTCTCCACTCCAGGCTCCGGCGATTTAGTTAACAGTTGAAATTATAAATTAGTAGCGAATGGTCCTATATTGAAGTCTCCTAAACTTTGGTGATTATTTCCAGGCAATTGTATGGTTCTTTACTGGCAAAAACGTGGACGAAGTAACATGCGTCTTGGTCATCAACGGGCAAATGTGTGAAACGTGCAGAGACGGAGACAAGGAGATGCGGTGCTTTGCCGATGATCGAGAACTCGGTCTTGATCGAATACAACAACTCCTATGTGGTCGGTGACGCGGTCAACATTAGCTGTCTACCGGGCTATGTTGCAGCACCAGTTATACCTAGCTCAGCGCACCTGTCTGGTCGTCATGACGACGCTATGACGTCATTGAATGACGAGTCAGTCTCGGCTTTCACTGTGATGTGTCAAGATGATCTTACATGGTCGGCGCCGCAGCACGTTTGCCGCAGTATGTGTACAGCAATGGTGTTTTTGTGCCTTCACTATACAGAATTATGCACTGTAACTTTATGGCTTTTGCTGTTTTCTGTGCTGTTCGATTTTAGCGTTTTCAGTGTATTACAGAAGGTACGATTTCACTTAGTTTTTTACTCGCTGCATTTTGTCCTGCTCTGTCATGCTGAAGAAGTTTGAAAACGTTTTTTAAGCAAATGTTTCAGCAGCATGAAACATCTGCACAAGTGTTTTAGACATATGGCTAGGTGTAGGGCGCAAAACATTTGCACCGTATTTGTGCAAATATTGTATTTTATTTTACACGTGATTGCAGCGTAGGTATATGAGCGTGGTCGTTGTAGGAGTAAGTTGCAACAGTCCAGGCAGTACGCGGGACTACGTCATCATGACTCACAGGCGTCAGTTCCACTTCGCCGGCAAACTAGCGTACATGTGTCGTAGAGGACTCGTGCCGGACTCCAGTCCGGTTATAACTTGCATGTCCACTGGACGCTGGGACAAACTTCCCAGCTGCAGAGGTAAGTATCGAGATTTGCTCTTCTGAAACCAACGGATACTCTTCAGCTTCATGCCTAGGCTTGGCCCAAGCCTGGCACTTTTGTCCATCAATTCTTATACAACAGTTTTGCGCCTAACACCCAAGCTCCAGTTACTTCGATTTGTTCCAAACAAGTTTTACGACTATACAACAAGTCAAAAGTTTGTACAGCAAAATTACAGCAAATTGTGCTACAATTATACGCAAACGATGGAAAGCCTACAACAAATCTATAACCTCTTGATGAACAATAATAATAATAATATAGGCCCTACAACAAACGTTAAAGCGCACTTTATGACAAACGGCATTTTTCACTTTTATTGGCACACCCAGTGTAGGTCTATAGTAGGATAATATTGTGTCTGTTAATATGTGTAGCGATCTGCAAGATTCGATGTCAAAACGGCGGAGTTTGCGTCGCTCCAAACCACTGCAAATGTCCGTCTGGTTATGGCGGACGATTCTGCGAGAAAGGTAATAGTTTTGACATTATGATGTGACACCGTAATCATCATTCATCTATTGCATCAAAATTAGTACTATAAAAACAAACATAACGTGAAGCTACCACAAATCTAAAATTTTTGCCGAGTACGGTGCTGGCATTTGGCGAACACAGCAAAGTTTCAGTTCACGCCCTGTCTTCTAAAAAGATCCCGTCTTGGGTCGTGCCCAGCTCTTTCATAATATTTAATCAAAATCTGTACATAAGTTTTTAGTTGTTTTGCATACGAAAGACCCCAAGCATAATTATCCTTCGTGTCCGATGTAACTACTGTATGTGCATTTTGGCGGCGTTTTGTCTGCGTCTTGCTTACCTCTGTGATAATGTTAGTCTACCGTGTATGCGTGTGTTTACAGCCAGCTGTGTCCTGCCGTGTCTAAACGGTGGACGATGCGCGGGTCCGTATCGCTGTCAATGTCAGCACGGATTCACTGGAGCTCGATGTGAACGACGTAAGAACGGTTACAGTGTATACACCGAGTTACTTTAATATAAGTTCGACTGAATATTGATCCGATAGCTATCTTAATTTTGATCGAACACTTCCATAGTTTTTCGCATACATGTACGTAGGCCTATTTGTAAGAAATATCACCCGTATTTAACACAAAGTTAATTAAGACAATATCACGATATTAAGAAGATATCCATGTCAGGCTTACGAGGGTTGATCAATAAGTATTGAGAATTAATGTATCAAACACATATGAGTTTGTTGCGGATGTGACGTCATTGTGATTTATGACTTCACTGCAAGTTAAACAGTAACGATTTGGAGTGCTAACGCGAACATCTGAAATTTTATCTTTGTGTTGAACGCTATGCATCATTCAATGTGGTTTGCACTGATGCTGCAAATCATTTCTATTTAACAGTCTATGACGTCATAAATTACAATGACGTCATATCCGCAACAAACCCATATATG
>Ga0209367_1000368_pt1 | contig 42498 bp, 20 predicted proteins | sample WorMetLIZISLAND2_FD_187412 | JGI IMG/M metagenome (GOLD analysis project Ga0209367, IMG submission 187412) | Marine gutless worms symbiont microbial communities from Max Planck institute for Marine Microbiology, Germany - Olavius geniculatus... ... | reverse complement strand
AGGTAAGACAGTTGCACTAAATAGATGAGGTGGGAAATGAAACCACCATTCGATGACATATAGTCTCATTAATAAGTGTGCCAAAAATTATTATAATCGGACATTCATTGTTCCTGTTATTGCAAAAAATGTAGTCACATGCTTTTTTGAGACACAGTATAGTAGCAGTAGCAGCAGTAGTAGCAGTAGTAGCAGTAGCAGTAGCAGTAGCAGCAGTAGCAGCAGCAGCAGCAGTAGTAGCAGTAGCAGTAGCAGTAGCAGCAGCAGTAGCAGTAGTAGTAGTAGTAGCAGCAATAGCAGTAGTAGTAGCAGCAGCAGTAGCAGCAGTAGCAGTAGTAGTAGCAGCAGCAGTAGCAGTAGTAGTAGCAGTAGCAGTAGCAGTAGTAGTAGTAGTAGTAGTAGCAGTAGCAGCAGTAGCAGTAGTAGTAGCAGTAGTAGTAGTAGCAGTAGCAGCAGTAGTAGCAGTAGTAGCAGTAGTAGCAGCAGTAGTAGCAGTAGTAGCAGTAGCAGTAGCAGTAGTAGTAGCAGCAGTAGTAGCAGTAGTAGCAGCAGTAGCAGCAGCAGTAGCAGTAGTAGTAGCAGTAGCAGCAGTAGTAGCAGTAGCAGTAGTAGCAGTAGCAGCAGCAGTAGTAGCAGTAGCAGTAGCAGTAGTAGCAGTAGCAGTAGTAGTAGCAGCAGTAGCAGTAGTAGCAGTAGCAGTAGCAGCAGTAGTAGTAGTAGCAGTAGCAGCAGTAGTAGCAGTAGCAGCAGTAGTAGCAGTAGCAGTAGTAGTAGCAGCAGTAGTAGCAGTAGCAGTAGTAGTAGTAGCAGCAGCAGTAGCAGTAGCAGCAGTAGTAGTAGTAGCAGTAGTAGTAGTAGCAGCAGCAGTAGCAGTAGTAGCAGTAGTAGTAGTAGTAGTAGCAGTAGCAGTAGCAGCAGTAGTAGCAGTAGCAGCAGTAGCAGTAGCAGCAGTAGTAGCAGTAGCAGTAGCAGTAGCAGCAGTAGTAGCAGTAGCAGTAGCAGTAGCAGTAGCAGCAGTAGTAGCAGTAGTAGTAGCAGTAGTAGCAGTAGCAGTAGCAGCAGTAGTAGCAGTAGCAGTAGCAGCAGTAGTAGCAGTAGCAGTAGCAGTAGTAGTAGCAGCAATAGCAGTAGTAGCAGTAGCAGTAGTAGTAGTAGTAGTAGTTGTAGTTGTAGTAGTTGTGATAATTGTTGTGGTTGTCTCGATGTGTTTATAGATCGTGTTGGTGTGATGACTGACAATGAGGTATCACTACAGCAGCAGTTCAGAGAGATAGTCAATGCCAATCTACAGCATACAGTGCCACCAGCATCAGCGTCAAGTCCGCCTTTATCAGTAGAGTCCTCTCAACAGCTGCTGTCTAGCCAAGGTCCTGAACACTGTTTCTAATACTCACTGAGCTTACATTTAATTCAATTTTGACACCTTAGAAAAGTCAGCAAGTCAGTCGGCACATTAAGTGATAATGTGTAAGTGCAGAACTGACTGTATTTTTTGAGTAATATTGGTTGTTGTTTTTGTAGTTGTTGTAGTTGTTGTTGTTGTCTCAGGCGTAAACCACATTTCAGTTGCTTGAAAGTCTCACATGCTGCAGAAATCAAAGTCCGAGTCAAACTGACTGAAAATTTATTTGACTTTGACTTTTTTACATCAAAATCATCTGACTTTGACTTTGACTCAAGTCAAGTGACACTGTCTGTCACCAAGCAGTATAATTTGGTACGGGTCTCACCACTTGGGAACGTGGGAGAGATGTGGCCTACCGCCCATATGGCTGAGCTGTGAATGTACTCACTGTAAGCACATGGCCAACAAACAGCGATGAACATTGACTCTTAGGCTGTTGTGGTGTTTTATGCTTTATCTTTTAACATGTGATTGTGTTTGTAGGCGGCGGTAGTTCGGATGACTCGCTGGTGCAGCTTCTGGCATCACTTGCTGCCGAAGCATCTCAGGACTTTGTCCTCGAGCCATCTCCCATCCTCACTTATGATGACGCCATCGCTACTGCTGCTAATACTGTTGCTGACGTCATTGATGATGGTTTTGAGCCGTCGTCGCAGCATGTTTTGCCTCTGTCAGCGGAGGAGAGGCAGGAAATTCTGGAGCAGAGTCAAGAGATGAGCCAACGAGTCTGGGATAACGACGCTGACAATGATGAAGATCATTTGCTACAACTAGCCACCGATGCTGCTGCTGACGATGATGACGATAACATGTATGTTTTACTGTCACTGGCTTCATTTTTAGTCGACCGTACATTATTAACAGTCAAGCTATTGTCATGATTTTCGTCCGTCTGTCCTTCCGTCCATTACAAATGTATTGTGGTTAAACTGTGCAAGATGAGGCCTAGGTTGCTATTGATCACTAATAGGAAGTCACGTACTTGCTTTCAAATGTCATATAAATCATTGACCTTGGATGACCTTGAATGGTCATAACACACTATGGAATGGAATGTTTCAAGCAGTAATTGGCCATATCCCAGAAATGCTGCAAAATAGGGCCAAAATTACTATTAATCACTAATAGGAAGTGGCATACGCCCTGTCAGATTAGATAGAAATCATTGACTTTAGATGAGCTTGAAGACCGTTATGCACTATTGTGGCTAAACAATGCAAGATACCGCCTAGGTTGCTATTGGTCATTGATTAGAAGTCGCATGTTGTTTTTCAAATGAAATAAAAAAATCATCGACCTTGGACAACTTTGAAGGTCACTGACAGCCAGTATGGTTGGCTATTCTAGCAATAGCTGGGCTTTTTGTTAAACTAGGCGTCTAATTCACAAAATATTTTTTTTAATTTGTAGATCAACTCTATGATTTATTGGCTATTGAGTGTACAAAATTTTATTTAGATTCATTGAGATTTGACATTTTTATTGTTTATTTACTTTTTTTCTGGACACAGTGTAGGTTCACTTAAATACAACGAAGCGGTCCAGGGAGTGCTGTAAACTCTGTGGGATTTGGGACAGAGTAGTAGTAGTTGTTGTAGTACAGTATCCGTTGTTCGTTGTTGTAGCGCTGGTGTGGACCTGACAGGTATGGATGCATCGTGGAACAGTTCACAGTGGGTCTCTATACATCATGATGCAGATATCAGTCCGACTCATATCAACAACACTGATGACGACGACGACGACGATGATGATGATAGTCGTCTGCCTCAAGTGGATGGTCTTACTGACAAGAAAAGTACACCAACTTATCATTGCTTAGCAGCTTTTCGGACATCTCTGTGCCTTGGTAGTCTAGCCGTAGCATGTTGGACTGGTGATCATGAGGTGGCTGGTTTGACCTTTGGCCTAACAACCCTGGGCTGGTTGTTCACACACATGTGCCTCTGTCACTAAGCAATATAATTTGGTACCGGCTTCACCACCAGGAAGGTAACAGCAGTATATGGGAAAGATCTGGCCTAGCGCTCATATAATGAGTTGTGTTTGCACTCACTGCTGGCTCTGGGCTTTTGAAACAGATACAGAGATGAACTCCACCCGATTCGTCTCCAGTTAGTCAGCAGTCGTCTTGTCGCTCGAGTCTATGCCCATCACCTTCATGTCTTCTTTTAATGTGTCTTGCCATATTCTTTTGGGTCTTCCAGTGTTCCTCTTGCCATCATCAGGTCTCCATTCTATGGCCAGGCTAGCTAGCCTCTTTGGTGGAAGTCGCAGGATGTGTCTGATGAAATGTCTTCTTCTCGTTGCTACTATGTCGTGTCGTGTAAGGACAGCTGTGTAATAATTATGATTTATGGGTTAGTTTTAGTGTGCGGAATGCAGAGTTGCCCAATTGCTTTGGCCTCGGCCTTAGATTCCTGGCTTATGTTTCACCCTTTGCCTCATAGCTTCGGCCTCAGGATTTCGGTCTTGTTTAACATCTGTGTGTGTGTGTTTTGAAGGGCGACCGTTGTCCAGGAAACGTTCGCAGGACATGACAACAGCAACAGCAACTGATGCTAAACTGACCAGTTCTGCCGACACTTTATACAACCGCCACCCATCCAAATTCACCGTGGAGAATTCTAATCACGAGGACCTGGCGTTGAGATCACGAACATTGAGGTCAAGATTACGACACACCGGGGAATCGTCATCGTGCAGAGATAAGGGGATTGATGGACGAAGTATCAGGGTGTTGCCACGATTGTCAGTTGTATTGGACAGAGATGTGGGACAGCAGTCATCTGCGACTAATTCTACGACAGCTAAAACTTGTAGAGATAGAAAGATGGTTGAATCGCAGCACTCAGTCGTTACTCAAAACACCACTGAGGATACAGATGGTGAGGTTTTGCAGCCAAATGCATCTGGTGGTGGCAAAGCAGAACATAGTAGTCACGAGATTTCACATCAGAGGACACTTGGTATGACCAGGAGAACATCCATGCCATTTACCGAGGTCAAGGTTCATGACCTTAGTCGAACAACTGGGTCTGGTAGTCAGTCTGCACCAGGGTTGGGTAACATAGGGTCTAACACCAAGGATGAAGTTTCGGCTTCTTCTGATACTGAGTCTATGCCGGGACTGGACAGTTCGTTCACAAAGCTTGTCTCAGGATTGCGTCAAATTTTCCCACGTTGGCGAGTTAGCGGTGAAAGTGCAACCACACAGGCTGAGATGCTGGGAATTACCCAAAGTCATTGTCTTCATCAGAATTCAGAGCCACTGAAGCGGTCTCTTGGTAGAAGAAGACAAAGGTTGGACAGTGAGAGTTCTTACAGCGAGGTTGATGAAGAACAGTGGAAGGAAGGAAAAGAAAGCTGTGACCTAGTGGTGCAAGTGCAGGACTGCATGGTAGTGTTGGAGAGGTCACGAAGCATTGAGAACATGGTAAAAGGTTTCGAGATGGCTTGTTCTGTTGCCGAAACCAAGACGATGAGCCATAGCCTTTCACTGGCATCACCAATATCATTATCACCATCAAGAGATAGCCTTCAAGCAGAATCAACATCATTATCATCATCAGCAGCAGCAGCAGAAGCATCATCTGTAGTTAGAAACCTTGATCGTCGTCACAAGTTATCACTGCATAAATCTCCGAGAGACGAAGTCTTGTCTTTCAGTCCTCCACGGAAGAACTCATCTTCCCAGGTGCTAGAATCCATACCTAGCGAAAAAATCTTACATGTTGATCTTCCTCTTACCAGAGACTTGAATTCAGCAGCCCAGCGAAACGTTCATTCTTCAGAAACATCAGAATCTAGCAAAGTTGGAAATGGTAAAGACGACAGATGCTCTGTCTCGTTATTACCATTACTTGAATTATCAAAATTGTCTGGTAATATTTCTGAAGCAGTGAGGCATCGACTCAAGAGGAGGAAAGTCTGTCTTCAGTTGACCGGGTCAGGTGATATGGACACAGGTTTTGACACAGAGGTAGTTATGGATGGCTGCAATGGAACATCAGCTTCAAATGATCTCGCCTCTAGTGGGACTGATGCGGAACAAAACCGGGTCACATTGCTGCAACCCGCTCCAGATTTGTTACCATCGCCCTCTACCATGAAACGAACCAAGATGAGTGATGAAGATTTATGTCGGTCAGAGATAATACCACAACCTGATCCAGATTTGTTGTCTTTAGCAGTGGATGTTATATCTCGACCCGACCCAGATTTTGTACCCTCCATCATGAAACATGCCAAAACGACTAAAGCTAATCTAGATCGGTCAGAGGTCATACCACAACCTGACCTTGATTCTTGCCATCTTATTGAGACTACAGATGACAGAAATGTTGGCAATAGAACTTTTGCAGGTCAGGCAAAGTTTACGGTGCAATCTGACCCAAATCTGTCTTATTCACAGTCAGATATGGCTGATCATAAGTCAGAGGCTGTACTACGACCTGACCCAGATCCAACGCCTGTTATATATGTCGGTTCTGTTGATGCGTCAGTTCTCAGTCAGTCAGAGGTCATGATACTATCTGACCCAGTTCATCGTCAGCCTGACCCGCATTGTCTACATTTTATTGGTCAGACTGATTTTACAGCCGACTGCAGCATGGATGCCATGTATCGGATGGCATTGTTCTCTGATCCAGAAACTTCTGACCCAGACTCCTCCCCTCCCGTGCCTTCCTCTCCATCTGAGACCTTTCCAGGTGGAAACCAGACCTCCACTGGACAACAGATGGCTTTTTATGATGATGATGATGACGTAGAAAAAGAACAAGAACAAGAGGAAGAACGAGAAGAAAGAGAAGCCGTTGACTATACATCAGATACAAAGCATCAACTCCTTAAAGAAATCAAGCCACAGGTGAATTTTTTCCCTGAGTTGAAGCAAGATAGTCTGCATCAAACAAGTGACTATTTCACCAATGATGTGCTTAGCTCAACATTCGCAAAGAAGATAATTCCTACGTCAGACAGTGAATTAGCAGCGGATGAAGATTATGTACAAGAGCCACAGTTAGTTGTTGGCGAATCTGAAGAGAAGTTGCGCTGTAATGCAGAAGAGAGTTTGAGCCATTTAGCTGGAGATTTAAATTCTGGAAACAACGACGTGGATTTGACAGCTTCGTGTAACATATCTGTGAGGAAGATGGACTATAATGATGAAAATTTAAGCCATCCTGAGGAGAAATTGAATTTTGATGTTAATGGACATGAAAAGATGGACATCGCTGAAACGTTATCAGTCAAAGAATCCGTGACAGTGTCTGATTATGTTGTGGAAGATGGTTTGACCAAACTGGAGAACATGAGGTCGGATTTCATCAGTTGTAACAGTGACAGAAGAAAGAATTCTGACAATGTCAGCTTAATGTCAAGGGAAACATTATTCGGTGAAGAATTGACAAATGCGGTAGAGGTTGGCGATACCACAACTTCAGTCTTTTCCGGCGATGGGATGTTTAATTCGGCTGGAAAATCCGAGCTGGCTGGGAGAAGAAAGGATAATATTGGTTCAACAGCGAATGAAGAGAATTGTTCCAGTGTTTTGGTGGACAGTTTGGTGGCAGACGACCTCGTGATTATGTGTCCAGAGACTTTGCCACCTTCTCGACACCAAGTCATGTTTGATGTTGCATCGTCATGTCGAAGCATGCTGCTTCAGTCGGCGTATGATGCATTCTGCAGTGATGTCGCTGATTTACCGCCTCGGCCATGGTACATAATGATGCTGAGAATTTCAGCTTAATTACTTTTTTGCTTTTCTTTGTTAATGGCTGGTGTTGTGTTTGTTTTTCTCGTACGTTTTTTACGATGTTGTTTAACTTATTTGTTGAATGCTTTGTACGATCTTTTTTGAAATTTATGACAATTGCAGCATATTTGTTTTTACTAGCTGTTATTTATTTGTGAAGAATTTTTTCTTCCATTTTATCACAGTGTGCTATTTGATTTTTTTTATCGCAGCTAAATGTTTGTTCAAACAAAGTGGCATTCATTTTGTTCGTTTCAAAACATACTAATGTAGCACAAAGTGGCATGTGGATGTGCCGCGAAAAACTACCTGGTACTAAATTATCTAGCCATTGGGTATTGATTTTTTGTTGCATTTTTTATTAATATATTATCTCGAAAATTATACTGAGTGGGCCCAAAATGATATATGTGAATAACTAGAAATTGGTGCACATGTGTAGTAGGTGATAAGTGGTGTATATTGTGCCGTCTGTTTGCAGTGAAGGAGATGGTGTCGTTGAGGGTCAAGTTAAGTCATCTCTGGTAAACCATTTATTCATCTACTTACTCTCACTGTAACTAAGGTAAATAATGCATCTTCTACAAAAAATTCTGATGCATTCAGCAGATTTCGTCGTCAGTATTTTGCAAAAGTAGGTCTTCAATTGACGTTCAGTCTGCAGCATGGTAGCCTCCGATTGGTTTGCGACATACGCCGCTATACAAATGGGTTTTAATTAATTTATTGATTCTGGCAGACAGCAGATGTTGACAATCAGTATGATAGTTTTTGTGGTTTAGTTTTGAGTTAAGATGAGTGATTTGCAGTTCAGTAATGGTTATGTGGTGTTGATATTAAGTAAGTAAATAAAGAGTAGCTTTATATGGCATGTAGTGCTCAAAAACTTCTAATGCATTGTGTTTATGCTTGTAGAGGCTAAGCGTCTGAAACTGTCCAAAAGCCAACCTAGAGTCCGAAACTGTGCATGCTTATTAGATGCTGTTTAATGGCTATTGGTTTTTAAAATTATTGTTTAATGCACGTCGTCATAAAAATTTCTCTAGATGTTTTAAATGAGCTGGTTTATCATGTATTTCAAATGTCATTTAATTTTTTGTGCGTACGGTAGAAGTTGATCAAGTGAATTGGATATTTAGGAGACAAGAGAATCTGTAATAGTATAATTCTGTTAACCATTGTAAAATGTAAAGTTTTGTGTTAAAAGTGCATGACACTTTTTATCACAGTGCATTTATTTTTGTCAGATTAACTGGCTATATCATGTTTATAACAGCTTGAGTTAGTTTGTTTATTTGAATGTATTTTGCTATAGGTTTGTGATTTACCCAGCACTACGCCAATGTCAAGACTTGCTTACTGGCAGTCGGAGGCATTGTCACGTGATCTAGCGGCAGCTCGGGCTGGTTCTCAGTCTCAACTGAATGCTCGTAAGCTGGTATCCTGTCCCTCACTGCTGGCCGCGGCGTTGGTCTCTGACCCAGCCATAGTGCTGGAGCCAATCATGAAGCCTCCGAGCAAATCCGAAGTCTTTGAATGGCTGAAATCGGATGGGCAGCCAATTGATTCTAAACACGCACCATCCAGTATGTATGCAGATCATAGATCAGCAGCTGCTGATTTGCCAGCAGTTGATTATGGACAGCCAGGTATATCTAAACTTTCTACAATAATGAGTACTACCAGTGCTGAAATAGCAAGTACAGGAGTCACTGACAGTGAAAGTCGGCATCATCAGACCTTAAGATCTGAGAAGCAAAGTTTTGGTATGGGTCAACAAGGTGAAACTAATAATAATGATTATGCTGATGATGATAACAAAGTTGGAAAGAAGAATGGGACAAAAATTTCATTTCAGAAACGTCAGTGTCGTGTTTCGTTCCTGACTGGAGCCGAGGTCAATTCAGCTGAATTCGTGACCGATGAAAAATTGAATTTTGGTGATGGCAAGCCAGCGACTGATAAAAAATTTCTTCCAGCTGCTGCTGCTGCTGCTGCTGCTGCTGATGATGATGATGATGATGATGATGATGATGATGGTGGTGGTGGTTCACAACAGTTTACACATGGAAAGTCCTCCATGTCAGACTCTAGTTCTATCCTTCTGTGCAGCCAGCCAAGTTCTGATGGTCAGCGTTTACCGAAGGCTTCGTTTATTGAACTGGAAGTCCCCGCAAGCTGGAGACCTCGTCGACAGTCACAGGTGACAGACTGTTCTCCTCAAAACTCTGATTTACCACTTGTCTCTCGACACTCCGGTTTACCTCCTGGTTCTACCAGTAGTAGTTTGTCATCTGGGGAAAGGCACGTGGCAAGGATGCTGACCATGCAGAGCTGGAGAGGTCATCAAGCATCACATGTGTCATACAGTTCTCCTCAACACTTTGGTTTACCACCTGTATTTACCAGCACTTTGTCAGCTACCCAACCACCACACGTGGCAAGCACTCCTACCATGAATGTCGTGAGGAGTCGGCAGCAAGATGATGAACTTGTCGACCTGTCAGTGATTTCTTGTTCTCCGATTACTCCAAGAACAACTTCAGACCAGGTGATGAGGACCAGATCTGATGAACACAGAACACATTCTTTCAGTGTTGATGGTGATCAGAAGGAGGACCGTGCTAATGATGATGATGTGGTGGTAATTCCCTGTTCTCCTTCAACCCCAACCCCAACTTCACCTCAACCAGGCTGTATGAAAGACCCAAGAACCGACAATGAAGATGATGAAGATGACGATGATGATGTAACAGTGATACCTTGTACTCCAGTCTCCGCAACTTCATCCCAGCCTCTCAAGACCAGTTTTGTGGACGAGCGACTCTCTACCATTGGTGTTGGAGACCGTCGAGATCATGAGGTGGTAGATGATGAAAAAGTGGCGGTGGTTTCATGTGTTCCAGTTACACCAACAACGACTACTACTGTTTCGAACCAAGCTGCCCACAACAAACGTCTGAGAATCAGCCAAAGAGCTCATCATCCTAAGGTTGTTCACTCAGTTTCTTTTTACACAATGATCAATAAATTGTTTGTTGCTTGTTAAGAATTGTTTTATCTGGTATTAGCTGTATATTGGGGTATTTATTAAGCCATGCATGCATTAAAGGTCCATGGCCATGGCTATACTCAAGCAATTTCCGTAGATTTATATTAGACATTTAACCTTGCATATAATTATAATTTGTCAATTTGAGCTTCATAAATATATGACAGTAATGCGCAATTTCAAACGAAATGCGGCAGTACATTATGTTATGCAAAATATTCTAATCTATCAGTGCCCCCGGTGACGTCATGGCCCTAGCCCATAGATGTCATGAACATTAATGGCCTAGCCGATGACGTCATCAGTCCATAGGCTAAACTCATGACGTCACCGGGTCCATCATGGCGGCACGTTTTCTACTTCATTTTCGTAGATTGTCGATTTCAAAGGTAAATTTTTCCATGTTGACAAAATGCTCAGTGACGATATTACTCTCAAAGTTATCAGATAATTCTGCACTTTTCGGAAAATGGATAAAATGTGTGTGTTAATTTTGGTGTCCATGGACCTTTAAGTTCATCAGAAAGAAGAATAATGTCTTTCTCCCTGAGCCACAAGGCCTGTAGGGCGGCACTGATTTGTGTTTTCTTATTCCTCAGCCAGACACCAGTTTACACTGCGAGACCAAGGATGCAGGGCTAGGGCATTGAACACTGTTTGTCCACGCCCTGGCTGTTGCAAGTGCATAAGTGTACTTATAGCTGGCTCAAATTAATGAATTTACCGGCACTCGTGGAGTTATTGGCTGGTTATGCAACTGCAGACGATAGGCAGTATAACTGTGGAGTTGGACTTTTTATAATTAGTGGCATAGTTTTCTTTGGTGGATAATTAGCATTGAGTTGATTTTTTGAAAGGCATCTTTTAGTCATTTTATTAATCATTTGATTATATTATGCATTTTGTTGTATATTGTCTTAAATTTTGTAATTGCTTATTTTGTTCTACTGCACCAACAGCTTGCAGCCCACAGACTATTAATACTGGCACAGTTGTTGTGTATAAATTGTATTTTATCATTTGCCAGTCACTACTATCCTGCATCACAGTTATTTGTTTTCTATAGGTCTACAGGGTGTGGCAAAAAAAGTGGACCCCTCAGTTTTTTTGCCATTTTCACAGCAACCGTTTGAGATTTTAATATGAAATTTTACAGCTTTATTTGATTTAACCTTCTACATATAATTGCCAAGTAAAATGTGATTTTGTTGAAAAACGACAAAGTTATAGACATTTTAACATGACCCCCTACTGATTTTTTTCAGCATTAAAAATGTTTAAGCAAAAGATGCTGTTTAATTTTCAAAAACTGGTTACACGTTACTGCCGATGACGTCAAAGTGACGCTTTGATACACAGTAATTTATATTGTTTGTAAATTATCACTAAATTATCGTTCCTTTAAAGCAATCGCCGGCTACTCACCAGATTCATCTTCCAGCAGGACGGCGTGCTGGGCGCGTCAGCACACACAGCACGCAAAACTGGCTGCGGGCCAGCTGTCCAGCTATCATCACAAAAGACCAATGGCCTCCAAATTCATCAAATATAAACCCAATGGACTATCACGTATGGGGTGCTATGTTGGAAGCTTATTGCAAGCTTATAACAAAGCTGAAAACAAGCGCCGAACTCAAGGAAGCGTTTCAGGTTATCTGGGACAACCTGCCACAGGTACTGATCGACAACGACAAGGCTGTAAAAGATTTCTCAAATAAGGCAACTGGATGCTGGTGTTGCAACTTGGAGCTGGCGGTGAACACTTCGAACATCTGCAGTGACAATGGAATTCTGGCATTTGCTCATTATTTAACTGTGTTGTTCAACGATGTTATTAAATTGGTGTTGTAGCTGGAACATTTTTGAATGCTGAAAAATTGGTAGGCGGTCATGTTAAAAAATCTGTAACTTTGTCATTTTTCAACAGAATCACATTTTACTCGGCAGTTAGATTTAGAAGATTTTAGTAAATAAATCTGTAAAATTTCACTTTTAATTTTTCACTGTTGTAGCTGTATGACCAACTGACCATTGTATTGTAGTTGTTTTTATACGTTTGCATTAAACAAATATTGTATTGTATCATATGAATAGCATCCTTACCTGTTGCAGAAAAGCCGAATTTCCATGGAAACGTCACAGATTCGAGCGCCGACACCAAAGAACCCTTATGGCTTCAAGATCGGGTCACAGGAAATGGCACAGGTCAAGGCTGTCAACGAGGTAAGCGTAACTTGTTGTGCTGGGGATTTCCCAGTTTCACTTTCACATTTCACCAGCAAATTTTCGTCTGATGTTGGTCTTCGTGTGGTATGTTTAATGTCTTTGATAGTCTGCTTTAGTTGCCGGTAATAATTATGGAAAAATTTTATATCCAAACAGGTTTAGTTAATTTCTGTGAAGTTCGTTTTATAAATCACTGCAAAGACTTTTGCTCGTGTTTATGTGAACGCAGCCTGAAAGTATGTACGTTTGTACGAATGAATGAATATTACACATGAGTCCAGCACTGTACGGGTTCCCGTGTATGAGTTCCGGCAAACACGAGTTTGCATGTATTTCAATGGCGGCATCTCATGAGCATTAGCTCAAATTTCTTGTTTATTTACTTATTGTTTTACTCATTTACTTTTATTGTTATTTTTATTATTGTTGTTGATCTTATATATAATACGACCTCTTAGGGTGGTTGTGTGATAAAATATTATTAATATATTAACATTAATTAGCATAATAAATTGACATCATCAGTGGTTGTGGTTTGACCCAGTGCCAGTATCTGACGCTACTCAGTGTCGAGGTCCACGTCGCGACCCGGTCCGACCTTCGACCCGACCCAGAATTTGATGAGATACGCGCCGTGTTCTACTCTCTACACATCGACCAACCAGCTACAGCTGTGGGCGGAGCTACAGAGTCACGTGACACAGTGGGAGGAGCCAGAGTGTCACGTGACGTGGACAGCGATGGTGTGATAGTGGTGTCGAGCGACAAACTGCCGCTTCTCAGCATGACCGGTGTCAGCGGTGGTCACTTGAGTGTCAGTTACGTCGACAGCGAAATAGAACTACTGTCAGCACTGTCAGCACTTGTCATACGGTTTGTACAACGACTACAAGAACAGTTTCTACTACAGGATACAACAATAACAACAGCTAGATACTACTACTACTACACTGTGTCCCCGAAAAACATCCCCGATATTTTCAACTGTAACATAAAAACGACTTATCAGATTTCAATATTTTTTTGCACGAATATTCCTGACACAACTTGCCATTAAATGACCATTTAATTTCCAACCTCACCCAACGTTTGTTTCTGCACTACCTGTGGAAAACACAACCAGTGAAATGTCACTTTTTTGTCCAATGCGATACGATTGCTTAATTTACATAATGTGCAAAAACACATTCTGTTCACATTTCTGACACTGTGGCTGACAATTTATCCAGTTGTCCATTTTTCAACTGATTGTAGTAAAATTGTTTGAAGTGTTGGCCCACTATGCAAACACAGGCAAGGAGACACTTTCTTCATTTATTGACAGCAGTGTTGATAATGTTCTGCTCCAGACCAATCCAGGCTGTACCAGTCGCTTCTTGACTCTTCAAACATTCCTAAACTTCATCTGGTAGACACACTGCTGCATGACAGTCAAACCTTGTAATAGACCGGCTGTTGGGGCCCACAGATTAGGATAGATGGAATTTGTCAACGTTTTTTTATATTTATTTTAACACGTATTATACTTGGTCTGATTTCCCCAGGTAGTGCAAAAGCAGACGTTGGGTGAGGTGGGAACTAAAACACTTATTTAATGGCCAGTTGTGTCGAAAATATATCTGCCAAATATTATTAAATTCTGCTAGTCAGCCTTCCATCCCTCTGCTGTAGGTGAATTGAGTGCCAGTCAGTCTGGATGGGGTTAACGTGGGACAAGTTGTGATCCCGTATGGCAGGTGTAGCTCTGAAATGGGTTTACATAAAGAGCTATAGACGACAAGCTTAACTTTTCAGCATTGCTTGTTACAGACACGATGTGGACATACTGATCGGCTATGAACTGGAGACATCATCTTGGGGTTACTTGGTGCAACGAGCTGCCCACCATAGTATTAACCTGACTGCACAGCTTAGCCGAGTCAATACAGGTATATATAGACATACACCTGTGTACACCAATGCACATCTCGGTAGTACAAGTTAGTTGTACAATGTACATTTACGTTTGTACAGTTGGTCTTCTAATTTGTTGAATTTTCATAGCATATTTGCTGCTTCTTATTCAGATTTGTTGTGGGTTAAAAAGCGTGGGGTGCAAAGTTGCATTTTTTTGACAGAGAGCAACAAATATCTGACAGGGGGATATGATGCTCAAGATTTTAATTTCTTCAAGAATGGAGGATTTCCAGCTCCAGATTTGTGCATAATTTTTCGAAAAGAAGACATTTTTCTGACATGCTAAAATTCCAGGGCAATCCTTTCTTTTGTGCCGCTTTCTTTCCCAAATGCCCCTGTTGTCCTTGTTGTAATTTGATGAAATTTTGTAGCTTACTGAAGGTTATTAATTACGGTTGATTCATGCTGTGCTGTGCTGTGCTGAAGCAGATATCAGAGAGAGCAGTCGAGACAACAGAGATGTTGACATTGACGATGCTTCTTATGACATTCATGTTCCCGGTCGAGTTGTTCTCAATCTCTGGCGTATTCTCACCTGGAAGGTGGATGCTGTTCTTATTCATCATCGACGCTTAAACATCTCTTTTCCTCCCTCCCTTCCTGTTTCTTACTTTTTTCCTTTTCCTCCCCAGCCTCCCCCTTTTTAGTCCCTTTTCTATATTTTTTCCTTCTCCATTCCCTTTGAATCCAACTAAAGGATCTGGAGACCGCTATAAGCTCCCTGAATGGGGTCTGCGGCAATGCCCCAGCCGCCAGTGATTTTTGGACATTTTGAGCAGGAGAAAACGCGTTTTTAAAGCCAGCTGCATCTGTTACTGAAGGAATGCAATACTGAATAGGCAAGGGGGCGGAGCCAGTGCGGTGGGCGGAGCCAGCGTGGTGGTCTATCCGGTTCATACACTGCGAGTGTTGGTAGATAGCCTACTTTACTGCAAAACTTGTTCCAAATGTTTTTATATAAAATATTTTTTTCTTCTTTGAACGTATTTGGGGGCCCGACCCCACTGTCTGGGTCTGTGCATCTGTCTGTATGTTTTTTCTGTACATCTGTAGGTGACACTAAACATCTACACATTTGAGAACGTGGCCTATCACGTTCTACACAGAAGATTGCCACAGTTCACCCACAAGACACTCACCAACTGGTTCGACCACAAAACTCATCTTTGTCGGTCGGTATTCGTCAATTTGCTAAAAAACAGTTTAATTTCAAACAAACGTGTAGGTTGCAACGGTAACTAATGACCTCATAAATTCGTCAAATTACAATTTTCTTTACCAATTAGCTGAAATTTCCTAAATTTCTGCTGCTTTTCTTGGAGCCAACAGAAATCATTCTGAAGAAGGTAGGAGCATTTGCCCAGTTGTCAACAAATCTGTGAATAAAGACAGGAATTTGAATTTCTAGAACTTATGGCCATATCACGCCTAGAACGTTGACGCAACTGAACTCAACTTCACTGCTCAGCTAGGCTGGCAGTCTAAGAAACAACACGTGGTCTGCACACAGCAGCGTGACGTCACAATGGTAATGACGTCATTGTATCGTCACCCAGCAGTCAGGACGAGTTGAGTTGAGTTACGTCGACAATTCAAGTTGACATTTACAACACTTGGTTCATCCCGCATCCAACTGGGCAGAATTCGCCACACTCTGACGCCATCCGTGTCTGTCAAGAGCTGCCACCTTTAATTGGTTTGTTAGCTGTTAAGTCTAACGTGTCTGCAGCTAATGATTTTTTTCGTACAAGACGCTCAGGACAGCACACCTCATAATCGACCTTTAATCAGCACCGAATGAAAAGTAAAGTTCCCTACATTTATATGCTGCATAAGCAGCAACAACGATTTTTGAAGGAAAAACTCACCGTAATATGACACAAGGAGTTAATATTAATTACAACACAGAAGAAAAAATGGCAAAAATTTGGACTCAAACCTGGGACCTTTCATCCTGCGGATGCTCACGCTACCAATAGGCCACGCAAGGACTCTCAGCAAAGCGGCTTCAGTACCGCTGTTTATGCTAATGCCATAGAGCAGTACTATATTTTATAATTACCGAGTACCATCTTACTGGCCGCCTGTTGGTTAGTGCCGATTAAGGGTCGATTACGGGTTGCTGTTCCGAGGTGCTTTTTTCATTGTTGGATTTTTGTAAGTGTGATTTTTTGTGTGTTTTTCTTCTCGAGACTGACTTGTGAACTTTCGTTAGTTAGACGTCTGGCTTTTTGCAGAGTGGGACAAGATAAAGCTTCTATCTTGTTTAAGTTCTGTCTAAAGCCAGAGGTCTGATTAACAAAAAACTGAAAGAATCTGTCTTTTAACTTAACCAAATTTGCAGCAGATGAAAGTTTATTTGATGTGTAATTGATGTCGTTAATAGTTGGCGTACTGTTGACTATTACGTGACACGTGCTCAAGCCAATCTACAGATCATGAACAAGTTGGACCTCGTCGGAGAAACCAGCGAATTCGCTCGCATCTTTGGTATTCAGTTCTTCCACGCAATATTTCGTGGCTCTCAGGTAACTACTGCAGCTAAGGTTACTAACACAACTACAACAACAACATTATTTGTTCATACTTTCAAGGTTAAAAAGAAAGGTCAAAGGTTGTCTGCAGCTTTTAATGGTACCCAGTCTCAGAGATATGGAGCATCACCTGCCATATGATATCACACAGTGTTACCTGTGACTTGACAGGTGAATGCACCTCGTTTTCACTTTAGTTAGATAGGTTGGTAGGTTGGTACTCGATTTATCAACCCCAGAGGGATGGAAGGCTGAGTTGACCTTTACTGTTTTATGTTCTTAGTATGGGTGTGGTTTAGCATGGCGTCGCTGCTGATGTAATGTTTGTAATGTTTTTAACTGATCTAGCTTTGATCTAACTAGCTAGTTCTAGCTAGTGTGTCATGCCAAAAATAGTTCATATTATTCTCTACAGAACGAGGATCGATGTTTACTAACAGTATTACAGTAAGCTTTAGATGGATGCAGTTACTACAGCTTGAATAAATTCATTGTGAAAACTGAAGTTTACAAAATCGTTAACAGTACATCATCGGTGTCATTTGATGCCTTTGAATTCAGCAAAACACTACAGAAAGGTGTCATTAATTAAAACTTGTGAAGAAAAGTGATACAACAGACTTGTTTGTCATTTCTTCTCAGAAAGAGTTATCAACATATCTGAAACAGTCTCGACAAGGAAACAGTTACAGAGCCGATTCACTGAATATTTTCAAGGCAGTGTTTGAATTGTGACAAATTAGCTTGGGGGGGGGAGGTTGAACTTTTTGATGGCTGGAGCTCGACCAAAATTGCGACGTGAATTATATGTATATACTATATAACTGACTCCTCAGTACATAATTTGACGATGTGTTAGGGGGTTGAGAAAACAGAGAACCCCTCCACCCGCCTTCGGCAATTCAAACACTGCTTTGAGGGGAATCTGGAAAGACTGAGACAAGCATCAGAGATGGCCATTGGCCAGGTGTCTTTATTGGCAACTGATGCCATTCGACCTGCTGGGTGGATCTACTGTAGTCTGCTCATGAGGCTTCGTCTGGTGAGAGAATCAAGCACCGAGATGAGCATCAGCGTCGGTGGTGGAAGACGGAAGACAGCGACAGAGAAGTTTGCGCAGCTCGGCACGAAACTGTCTGCCGGTGATCAGGTAGACGTAAAAGTTGTAGGCGAAAACGAGTTTCACCACCGACAGCACGATTTCTTTGCGTCGTGTTGCGAACATCCTGGTCTTGTAGCTAAAGTCACCGTTCCACACCCACCAGGCGATTGTGCCCGTAGTGGCTGCTGTGCCATAGAGGACAGCGTAGATGATCGAAGTGGCGACAAGCATGGCGGTGGGCACGGCCGAGTTGTTGGAGCTTGAAGTCTGCTGGTGATGTGGTTGAACTCCGAGATGAACGGCAGCATTGCTGGCCGCTCGACGTACTTGCACAGCGACCACCACGTTGATAACCAAAACAGCCACCGGCACGCCCAGTCTGATTATGTTAGGAAGGATTGCAAGAATGTTTTGAAGATCCAGCAGTTTATGTTTCGAGAAGAGAGTGTCGATAGCTTCGTAAGTTAAAGTGCTTGCTATCAGAATCACAGCAACAATCTTCGCTTTCCTTGTTGTGCACCAGAGTTTTGCCTGCAGAGTGCACACAGGTCATCGTGAGACCTAATTTTGTCGTAAAAATGAGATTGGTACCGTGTTTCAGTTAATTATAAGCGATTTTTCTTCTGGCAGTCTACCTTTATTATTTATTACTGTTTTATTCAAACTAACAGCCTTCCAACAGCCCACATTCCATTGCACCGACTTTCGCCAAAGTTTCAGTCCAAATCAGGCTCTTTGAGAGCCACAGCGTGGCCCGGGAAACATTCTTGTGGGGCCCTTCAAACATTTTCGTGGGACCTCTTCAGGGGAGAAAATATTTGAATTTTTCTTTTCAAAATGGTGCATTCGGGTGTACTCTATATTTCTGAGTGACGGTGGGGCCCCCAAACGTCGCGGGGCCCGGAGTAGCTTAACTGTTGTGAACAAGAAATTTGAGATAATGCTGTTCCGGTTCAGGAGTTTAGCTGAAAATTGGGGTGTTCACGCTAAGTTAATATACAAATACCAAATTCTCTATCTGGATCGCATAAAGATAGTTTCGTGGCGCCCCCATGTGAATGGTGTTGCAGCCCGAAAGTGCAAAAAAATCCATAAAACCCCCTATTTTGGCGTTCAAGGTCATTCAAGGTCATTGAATTCAGCGCCAATCGAGAGCCAGTGTACGACTTCCTATTAGTGATTAATAGTAACCTAGGCCCTATCTCGCACCGTTACTGAGATACAGCGACTTATTGGCTAAAAATCACAATTTTTTTCCTACCCCCTCTCATTTAGCGCCCTCTTTCGGGGAGACCCCTTTCGAATTTATGGAAAACTTTTACGGCTCCTGATACTAGAATCTTCCAGGCAGTCGACGGTGAAGATTTGGTGATTCTAGCTTGCACCACTTTTGACTGATCCACCCGTCTGACGGACTGACAGACAGACAGAATTGCGATGGCTAAGACGTGCTGAAAGCAGTAGCTGCTTTCCCGTAAAAATCTCTCTGTGAACCTGGAGCCTGGCTTTTATAAGTTAATTCTATTAAACGCCTAACGCTTGTTACAGTTTTAAAAGACAAGACACACAACGTCCAGACGTACCCGTAGTGGCCAGCAAATGGCAAGTAGACGTTCAACAGTGAAACTAAGCACTAGCAGAGGTTCAATCGTTGCAGCACATGACCATAGGGTCAGCAGAGTAAAGAAGAACATTGGGGACCAGTACGGGGATAGGTTAAAACTGCGATCAATGTCGATTAGCAGATAGACGAGGTCGTTGATGGCAAGCGCTGCCAGGTAGACGGCTGAAGAATTCTTCCTCTGAACTTTCAGCCAGACTATCGCCGACAGAATGTTGCCAGGAATTCCCAGCGTCATACAGACGTAGAGCGAAATTTGCTTTAACGCTCTAATCCTGACCCATTCTTCGTCGTATGCTAATGTAGCGTTGTCTTCGGCAAATTTGCTAGAATTCATCTCCCTCTGTGCGCGGTTCTCTGCAAGTTTTCTGTCAAGTTGTCTCCGAGCTACTTCTGCTACTGTAATGCAATGGCAATCTGTTCTCGTCTGTTGTGTAACTCATGTACCGTGCAGTGACTGGTGACAATAGCTGGCATTATTACCGGGCGGGCGGCTGCAGCAGCTGACAGTGAACACAAAGTAAATTGATTGTTTCAGTGCACATACAGAACTCATATGCAGCCGTCCCCCATGGGCTGCGCTAGGAATCTGAAGCTCGGGGGTAGGGGGTGGCAAAGGACCAGAGTACAGGGGGCAGTGTTGTGTGTGCAGGCCAAATGCAGTTACGTCGCTCTGAATGCGCCTTGACAATGGCGTCCTGGCAGAGTTAGTGAGGGGGCAGTACCCTTTTCTAAATTTAGTCTGTTGGAAACATTTCTTTAAAAAATACAAAATTTGGGATTATAGTGGCAAAATGGAGATTTTGAGCACCCATATTTGCTGTGTCGGAGAATTGCGACTTCCTGTTTCTAACTTTTTCAATGCCGGAATGCATCTTTGTCAGTGAACTGTGTTGCCATTTTGTGCTCCTCTACTTATTTTGTTATGTTCTCTTTGGCACCACTCAGAAAAATATCAACCGTCTTCAGCGCGTCCAAAACACACTTGCTAGAATCGTTGCCGGTCACGTTCTCCCTCGTGGTACTCACTCATTTGATATTCTCCAGGATCTGCATTGGCTCCCAATTGATCAACGTATTGAATTCAGACTTGCCGCACTGACGTACAGCATTTTCACCTTTTCTCAGCCTGCTTATCTACGTTTTCTGCTCAATTATCACATTCCCACACGTTCTCTGCGTTCTGCTAACACCAATCTTCTGTCGGTTGCACGTGTTTGCACAACGTTTGCTTCCCTTGGTTTTAGCATTGCAGCCCCCACAGTCTGGAACTCACTACCCTCTAGCATCCGTAGTTCTACCTCTGCAGGTCGCCTCCTTAAAACACACTGCTTCCAGCAGGCTTACTGCTCCCCCTAGCGGCTCAGCCAAGTGTCTCAGATTCGGCCACTGGCTGACATTGTGCACTTTAAATATGCACTTAAAATATGCACGTACTTACTTACTTACTTACTAACTTAAAGATATCGTAATGTTTTGTGGATTGTCATAATGCATAGTGGCAGCAGTGTGTCATGGCTGTAATGTTTTGCAAGTGTGTTTCAGCTAGTGTGTCACGTGCTTCAGTGTTATGTGGACCACTGTAGAGTCAAACCAAGCCAATAAACTACATTGTGCCGCCTCCCCAAAAAAACAAGCACAATTGTTTTTGTCCGAACTTCGTCAAATTTCCATCAAATTTGATATTCTTTGGCACAAAGATGGCGAAGACAATAGAATTAAATAAGGTGCATTCACTTTCCACCTCATCTAATTTATGTCTATGCACTACCATGTGAAATGCAGATGCTCCAGATTGTTGCATTACACGGTGATTATTAGCATCAGATTGTTTCACTTTGCATCTTTAGTTCAACAGAGGGCGCATATTAGGCGGTAATTGATATGTTACGGCTGTAATGTGTTGCAAGAGTGTTGCAAGTTTGTTTCAGCTAGTGTGTTATTGATGTAATGTGTTGCAGCTGTGTCTTTCGTGTTTTAGAGCTAGTGTGTCATGTGTATCACAGTTTCGCGTGGAATCAATGATGCTACGTCTGGCCAAGCCGATGAATTTCATCACTTGTTCACCCAGTCCTCAGCAGAGGTCTCGTATGCGGCCGCCTGAGTGTATTCCACTCACCCTGGAGCCGAGGTCGATGTTTTACAGCCACCCTGTGGTCGTGCTGGACTTCCAGTCTCTCTACCCGTCTGTCATGATTGCCTACAATTACTGCTTCTCCACGTGCCTCGGTCGAATGGAGCATCTCGCACACGCACGGTTGGTGTCTTCATGTTGTTATGTTCACACCAGTGGATTTCACCAACCAGTGCTTTGAATTGCTAAAAAGAGTGCTTACCTGCTTTGGTCAAAGGCAACATCTTGCACTCACACGGCTTGTGTGTTAGTCAACATTTTTATAGTTTTAAAGGGTATAGTGCTTTATGGGAAACTTACCTCAGAACTACTGAGCATCTTCTGCCATATGCGATCACACAGTGTCACGTGTGACACATTTCTATGCAGGTGAGTGTACCCCATCTTAACTCCAGCCAGACAGGCCGGTACTCGATTTACCTACCCTGGAGGGATGGAAGGCTGAGTTGACTTGATAGCGACCCAATTAGGAGTCAAACCTGTGGCCTCACGATTGTAAATTTGCAATTCCAACGTCGTAACTGTTATATTACCAACTCAGATTTCTAATTTCTAAATCTGATTGAAGTCCAATTATGTAAGCAAGTTTACCATTGTGTAGAATGTTTTTTTCTTACCTGAATAATCTTGATCTTATCATTTTTATAGTTTTTTAACTCACAATTTAAATGCATATTACTATTCATGGCAGTGAATGGCCCATTTTGTGCTGATGTGCTGTTAAGAAACTACTCACTCACTCACTTGTATTTGTGGAGGAAACTGAACCTTGATTATAAATATTACAGATATATGTATAAATGAATATTTAAATAAATAATTTAATATTTTGGTAGATAATATAAAATTTGGGTTTTCTGTCATGCCTACTGATCCACTTTTGTTTTGAGACTTCTCCACTGCAGGTCGAATAGGCAGTGGTGCCGACAGTGTGTTACACTGAAACCCAGTTGTATCTGTGCAGTTTCTAGTGATGTTTTAGTGATTTTAGTTTTTAGCTGTTTTGACATATGTTGTGTTTTAGTGATGGTCCATTTGAGTTTGGTTGCTGCACGCTAAGTGTTCCACCAGATACGTTGAAGGTACTTGCCATATATATATTCTTCATCTGTTAGCTAAAAAACATTGATGATTATGATGATGAAAATAAAATGAAAATTTTTCTAATGAATAAAGCATTTGAAGTATGGTTTGTCTGGCAACATTACCAGCTGCTGGACCTCGGGGATGTGTTTCGATGCAAAGGTTCTGTAATGTGACACGAACTGTATGACGTTTGAGTACTTTGTACTGTTCAGTTTTGTTAATTGTTATCTCAGATACAGCTGAGTGAAGATGAAAATTATCTGCATATGGTGTGATTTTGGAGGCATTTTTGTGTGGTGTTTATGTTTGTTAGTTGCAGATTGGTTGCTTAGAACGTTACATTTCATCTATTTTCACGTATGTTGTGTCGATTTGGCTTAATCGTTGAGGTAGCAGTTTCACTTTGTTGGCTGCGTCAACGAAGGCAGGTGGCATGGCAGGTGGCACCAGCTGCTCAGGTCAACTCAGCCTGGCCGTCCTTCTGTGGGTAGGTAAATGGGTACCAGCAGAATCTAAAGGCAAAGGCAAAGTTATCCCATACTCAATACCAAGCATAGGGGTTGGAGCTGATCCTGGTCTCCGGGCAGTCAGCCCGCAGGTAACATAGTCATCATCCCGGTGGTAGGCTGCCATTACTTTCCACCAGGCCCACGGTTACCTTCCCAGCCACAGAGCATCATCGCCGTTTTACTCGTACCAAATTATACTGTTTGGTGACAGAAGCACATGTGTGTGAACAACTTGCCCAAGGTCATTACCTGACAGTGAACCGGGCGAGATTTGAACTGGGGATTTTTTGGTCACCAGTTCGGCCCACTATCATTAGACCACTAAGCCACAGCAGCAGAATCTAGGGGGACGTAAACAGGCACTAGCCTCGCATCTGTCGTATTGCAGTGTAAGCTGATGTCTGGCTGAGGGCTAAGGAAGCAGAGATCAGCATTGCCTGTGGCTGTAGCAGCTTAGTGAAAAGACTTTATTGTTTCCACGGTGTACGATGTAGGAATAACGTGACTGTAGAGCGATTGTGTTATATTGTATTTGATAACTGACGCAGTTTGTTGAGAACGATGTCAACATTTGTCCAAACGGAGTCGTGTTTGTGAAGCAGCATGTCAGAAAAGGCATTGTACCCAGGTACTGTAACAGTTATATCCCGTTTACACGATGAAGCAAACAAAGGTGAAGCAAACATGTTCAAAATGCATGTGCACGACATGTGCTCTAGATAAGTTTGCTTCATGTTTGCTTTATCGTGTAAATGGGGTATTGTTCGGTCAGCTTATCATGCAGTATGGCACCGTGTGACAGCAGAATAGATAATAAGTGTATGAAAAAGTTAATGGTTGTGTAACAGGTATAGCTCTTTATGGGAAATCTATATCAGAGCTACAGAGCGTCACCTGCCATATGAGATCACACAGTGCTACCCGCCACCCAACACAGGTGAACGTGTCCCGCCTTAACCCCAGCTAAATAGGCTGGTACTCGATTTACCTATCCCGGAGGGATGGAAGGCTGAGTTGATTTTGGTGTTGGTTCTATACTGAGATGGTTTACCTGTCTAAACACACTCCCCATCTAAGTACTAACCTCCTGATAACGACTGGACTGGACGTCAGTGATGTTAGCACGTCCAAAATTTTAAGTCTAATTTGAATTGATTAAAAAATGTGTCAGTCAATTTTTTGTTCTGTTGATTACTTAATCGTTAATTTTGGCAGCCATAGTAATGTTATGTTAATCCACAGATTTCTATTGCTTTTGCTGAAACATTACTTTTTTTGTGAGCATTTTATATTTGATTAAGTTTTCAAAATTTGTATATCAGCTTATCTTTAGTTTTATCTTAGCTTGTAGACTTAGTTGTACACCTCTGGTCTTTCTTGTAAGTGGCTATTTTTTTGAATGAATGATTGATTTTTTAACTGACATCACTCAATAGCTTGTTGTTCGGCATATAGTTTAAGTCGTGTTTGGTATGTTGCTTCATGTTGTAGAATGCTGGAGGAGATTCTGGAGTCTCGGTTTATGATAAAGAAGTCCATGAAAGACTACAAGGATAATGCGGTTTGTGGCGTGTCTGTCACTCGCCTCATGAAACATTTGCCAGCAGAATTAAATGACTTGACTGAATGGCCGATCAATTTATGGGATAATTAGTTTGTAGCTTAAATTGATGCTGGCTGTTTCATTTATATCTGTCATTAAGTGAATAAATAACTAAGGTAGTGTATTAGGTGCAGACTGAACATGCGTACAGAGTGACGTAACCGAACTGAACTGACATAGTTTAGTTTTTGACAAACTGACCAATGGGCAAGCAGTGCAAGCCTGTTGGTCATTGGCTGATGCATACGTGCGCATAGTCACATAGTCGCCGATGCTGTTGAACGGTGCCTACTGTAATGCATTACTGTTTGCCTGTTGGTCAGTTCGTCAGAAATTAAACCATGTCAGTTCAGTTATGTTGCTCTGTGTGCGCTTTTAGACTGCACCTGATAAGCTATCTTACTTACTTACTTAATGACAGATATAAGCGAAATGATCTTAGCAGTTAGTCACAGTGTGTCGCAATCTCAGCTCTTGAATAATGTTGTCTTTAGCAGCCGCATAAGCTGTTTGAAGCAAATGTCAGTTTGTCTCAGATGAAGTTTGTTCTGTAGCCTCAGACCTGCAGCAGCAAAACATCTGTCTCCATAGCTGCTGTAGGTCCGTCTGACTACACATGTCCTTGAGTTCGCAGATAAATTCATATGTTTCGTGATATTTTTGCACAAAAATATGCCACTGTTTTTTGACCATACTCAAGAATGTTGCAGGATTGTTGCAAGACTGTTGCAAGTGTGTGGTGGTGTTTAGGGTTTACAGAGAATGCTGCACGCTCGTCAACTCGGTCTAAAGCTAATCGCAAACACAACTTTTGGTTACACAGCCGCCAGCTACAGTGGACGTATGCCCTGTATTGAGGTCTGAGTCGATATTTTCTTTATTTGCCATTCTTATTATATATCGCAGTAAATACTTTTCTTAAGGCAGATGGTTACATTTTTTGTGTCCATCTATTTATCTGTTTGTCCTTCATTAGTTTGTGAATAAAGTTGTAATATTTGAAGCATGCAATTCACTTGTCTGTTTCTCTGCCTCTCTAGATGTACAGGGTGAGTCAAAAAACTGGCACTATACTTTTGTCTATTTCCCACCACACTGTAAATGTGTCTCTATACTACTTTCTGAAATGTAACTGAAATATGAATGTACACTGTGTCCCCAAAATAAGCATCCCCAACATTTTTGACTGTAACTTGCAAACCAATTAACAGATTTTGATAATTTTTGGTACGAATATTCCTAATACAACTTGCCATCAAATGGCCATTTAGTTTCCCACTTCACCCAACGTTTGTTTCTGCACTACCTGGGGAAAACACAACCAGCGAAATGTCACTTTTTTATGCAATGCGATATGATTGCTTAATTAACATAACATGTAAAAACACATTTTGTTCACATTTCTGACACTTTGGCTGACATTTCATCCAGTTGTCCATTTTTCAACTGATTGTAGTAAAATTGTTTGAAGTGTTGGCCGACTATGCGAACACAGGCAAGGAGATGCTTTCTCCATTCATTTACAGCAGTATTGATAAAGTTCTGCTCCAGACCAATCCAGGCTGTACCAGTCGCTTCTTGACTCTTCAAACATTCCTAAACTTCATCTGGTAGACACACTGCTGCATGACAGTCAAACTTTGTAATAGACCAGCTGTTGGGGCCCCCAGATTAGGATAGATGGAATTTATTGACGTTTTTTTTCAATTCATTTTAACACGTATTATGCTTGGTCTGTTTTCCCCAGGTAGTGCAAAAGCAGACGTTGGGTGAGGTGGAAACTAAAACACCCGTTTAATAGCCAATTGTATCTTAAATATTTCTGCCAAAAATTATTAAAATCTGCTAGTCCTTATTCAAGTTTTGATTGATAATATCGGGGATGTTTTTTTTCAGATTTTCTGTTTATTTCAATACATGTTTCGCTTGATCTGCTTTCCCTAGGTAGTGCAGAAGCATACATTGGGTGAGGTGGGAACCTGAAAGGTCATTTGATGGCAAGTTGTGTCAAAATTTGATAATTGGTTTTCAAACAGTCAAACATGTCGGAAATGCTTTTTGGGACACAGTGTATAACGATAGTAACAAACAAACATTTTGGCAACATTTTGGTGCGGGTCCGGCACAGTCTAGTGTCATATGGATCATTCACCACATTGTTGGTCTGAAGTATTTTTTTATTTACCTAAATGTTTGTTATTACTGTTAGTTTTTTCTTACATTTATATTTCACAAGGTAGTGTAAAGATGCATTTATGGTGTGGTGGGATATATAATAATCTAATTACTGCAAATTGTCAGCAGAGTGTGTCCATGAAATAATTATGAAAATCAGTTAATAATTGGTGATGATATAGACAAAAGAAAAGTACCACGTTTTTTATGGCCTACAGTGTATGTAGTTCAGCGTCTGTGTGTTTATATGTTTGTCTGTATGCCTACGTATCTGTCTGTCTGTCAGGTTGGAGACAGTATTGTGCGTAAATCTCGTGAGATTTTGGAGCGTGCTATTCAATTGGTTGAGAACACGCCGCGCTGGGCAGCCAAAGTTGTCTACGGTGACACTGATAGGTCTGTCTGCGGCATTCTGTCTTTTAGTTTCATATAGAATGATTAGCGCTGTGCGCATTGTTGCTTAGCAACTATAGTTTAACATTCAGTTAGCTAATGGCCAGTCAAGGTTTTGTTCAGAAACGTGCACAAACTTAACTAGCGAGTTACAATTAACAGACGGTTTGCTAACTGATCAGTTAACTCAAAGGTCCAGAAACCAGCCCTTAGTTTCATATAGCTGCAAGTGATCTATTGGTCACAGGGTTGGTTGGACTCGTAACTTTCAGGCTGTGTTTCAAATCACACTGCTGGTCATTTGCAAACAACTTTGTGAAGGTTGTTAGATTTTGGTGTTTTCCTGAGTTTTTAGCTGACTGTACTTAAGTGACGGTCAAACTGTTGGTACGGTTGTCATTCGTTTGTTTGTCTGTTTGTCTGTCTGTCTGTCTGTCTGTTTGTCCGTCGTCTGTCACAGATGTATTGTGGCTAAACAGTGCGGGATAGGGCATAGGTTGCTATTGATCACTAATAGGAAGTCTCATATTGGTTTTCTAATGACATGAAAATCACTGACTTTGGATGACCTTGAAAGCCAGTACTGCAAGAGGAACTTTGTAGTTTGTAGCACATCTTCCCTAGTGACAGCTGGGCTTTCTTTAATTTATTAGAATTGGCACTGCTAGATAATGTCTGCATGAAGTAAATATCCAGAATTTTTGCAAACTGATGGGTTTAAAAGTTTCAAAAAATTATCCATAATGAAAAAATTTGTGAACCAAAATTGGACTAAGTTTGAGGTGGGTTTTTGGGATGGGTTTTTTGGTGGATTTTTGCCCAATAAAACTCGCTGTTGATGTTGTATTGTTGTCCAGCATGTTCGTCCTGCTGGAAGGCCGAACAAAAGTCGAAGCATTTGTGATTGGTCAACAGATTGCCGATGCGGTAACCAATGACAACCCGAAGCCAGTCAAACTCAAAATGGAAAAGGTGAACTGTTCAACTTTTTTCACTTTTACTCTCCCTAATTTGTGGAAAAAGAAGTGACGGTACTTTCATATCAAAGGTGTCAAGATGAGGGGTTAAGGGAAGGATGCGTATTCCCTCCCCAGCTGACTAGGGGAGTCTGAAGTAGCGTTGTGAACTCCCCCATTGGGGTCTAGGCCCTGTGTGAAAAGTCAATAACAGACACTGTAGAAAAACTGAAATTGGTGTGGATGATTCTCTCAATTTATGAAGTGCCAGTTTGGAAATTTCTACTTCAGAAGATCAAAGATTGAAGATCGAGTCAAGTGACACATATCACAGGCTGAACGGTAGTTCAAGCCCTGTGTTAATGGCGACTTCTCTTTCCTGTGGGGAAGCCAAAAATTCCACCCCCACAGAATCAAAACCCCTGAACCAACTGAGATAAATTTTGGCGTGGCGAGGGGACCTGTAATGCAAAATTTTATGCAAATCCCTCCAAGGGGGGCTTCTCAGTAAATGGGTGAAATATACGCAGAAATTTTTATTTATATGTGCCTTTTTTTCTTCAACGCACCCACAGGTCAGACCTCTTAAGGGATTTTTGCGCTTAATACGTCAAACGACGCGTTTCTGCACAAGGAAGTGCCTTTTTGGGGTTAGAAAATTAAAATATGATATTTAACGTATTTATTCGCAAAAATCAAAAAAATACAATGGCGCCTATGAGGAAAATTAAACAATTCTTTAAACAGTAATAACTTTGGCTGTGTATAAGATAGAGTCGTAATTTTTGGTTCTAGGGTATGGTTTTCGGGGATGGCGAATCTAACGGTGTCATTCAATTTTACCCCGGATCCTACCTGGTTGCCATGGCAATGAAATTTGGGACAAAATGGGCTATAACTCTGTCTGTGTAAGAGATATCTGCAAGATTTTTGCGTCTATAGAGGGGTTTTCGGGGATGGGCCATTGAATGCTGCCAATCACATTTTCCCCTGTCCGACCCCCGTTGCCATGGCAACGAAATTTGGGACAAAATGGGCTATAACTTGACATATGTATGAGATATCTCCAATATTCTTGCATCTAACAAGGGGTTTTAAGGGTGGAGCAAATAAATAATTTTAGTAAGTCTACCATGGTTGACTCTCGTTGCCATGGCAACAAAATTTGTAGAATTTTTGCCAAAAATTGGCTAGAACTCGGTTAACTAAAGTCTACGAGATGGGCTCAGACTTTTGACTTGACTTTATATACGTTTGTGGTCAGCCATTTTACGCAACGGTCCAATAACTGCAATAATACGATTAGTTAAATCAGCATTGTTGAAGTGTTTTTCGGGCTTATATTAAGCGGGTGATGCGTGCAATATTAGTTGATTTATTTGTATGGCCATTTTGTGGATATAAAAGGAATTTTGTTCAATATTGTCAGCAATGCAGGCTAGCGGTGACATCATGCCTGACACGTGTCGTCTGCTTTGTTCAGTCACGCCATTAGGTAGTAAGTAACAGTTATAAGTGGCTTGGCTACTGTAAGAAATATCTGAAGCGCAATATCTTTGTAACTGATCACCAGTAGGAAAACAGTATTTTAGTAATAAAACAGCGAATATAAATGTACAAAACATTAGTTTATACACTTGTTAATAGCAATGTTTAAGGACTTGCACATCGAAATCAGCAAAAATTACAAAAGGTGATATTATTCAGCAGCACACTGACACACAGTCAGTGTGATGCGGGCAATGTCACCTTTTGTAATTTTTGCTGTTTTTGATGTGCGAGTTTTTTAATATTGCCATCATTGCCAACAAGTGTACAAACTGATGTTTTGTGCATTTATTTCATATAAATATGGCTGCATAAGCATGACTGAATCCAGCTTATTTCAACTGTGTATGGCACTAGCCAGTGTAAAAGCAGACCTTCAGTTGAAACTCAGAATAACTGAGTGCCTGCTGTGCATAGCTGGTTGGACGGCCGCATTATGATGTCAGTATTGTCTTTGTAGGTCTATTTGCCATGCGTTCTACAGACCAAGAAGAGATATGTCGGCTTTATGTATGAGACAAGAGACCAGACTGAGCCTACGTACGATGCCAAGGGCATTGAAACAGTCCGACGAGACACCTGCCCTGCAGTCAGCAAGGTAAATAAACAAATAGCAATGTTAGTGGTATTTTTGTACAATAGGCAGTGACTTAACTGCGTGTTCACTTTTCTTCATTGCAGAGACATTTACACCTTTTGACTTTAGTAATGATAATAATAATAATATCACTGACAACTTATACAGCAGAGCTGAGCAGTCCAACAATAAAATACAAAACTTCACAATAAAATTCTATAAAATGAGTGTGCCTACATAAAGTCATTGGGATAAATTTTGCAGAAAAGATGAGTTTGAGTGTACCAGTGTTATTGTTGTGTAACGGTTAGAATTCTGGACTTAGGATTATGAACTCATGAGTTTGACTTTCAGTTAGTTACTACTTGGATGGGCGACTGTCTGTGAACAGGTAAACCATCTCGGTATAGAACCAATCAGCAAGGTCAACTCAGCCTTCTGTCTTTCTGGGGGTAAGTAAATCAAGTACCGAGCTGTCTGGCTGGGGTTAAGGTGGGACACGTTCACCTGTGTTGGGTGGCAGGTAACACTGTGTGATCTCATATGGCACGTGATGCTCTGCAGCTTTGTGATGCGGTACCATTAAGAACTATAGATAACCTTTAATTTTTTATTATTATTGTTGTTGCGTAGATCCTGGAGCGGAGTATAAAACTGTTGTTCACAACTCGTGACATCTCCATCATAAAGCAGTACGTACAGCGCCAGTGTACAAAGCTATTGGCCGGCACGGCAAGCACACAGGACTGCATATTTGCCAAGGAATATCGTGGCTTGCGTGGCTACATGCCTGGCGCCTGTGTACCTGCACTGGAGATAGCCAGGTAACTGTTGCAGTAGTAGTAGCAGTTGTTGTTGTTGTAGTTGTTGTTGTTGTTGTAGTATTTAGGATTGTGTATTTGCCAAAGAGTATCATGGTTTTCATGGCTACATGCCTGGGCCTGTGTGCCCGCATAAGAGATAGCCAGGTAACTGTACGTAAAACGTAAGTAAAACCGTAAAGTCCTTCCCGAGTCTTATGGCCCATAGGGCGGCACTGATCTCCATTTCCTAAGACCCTCAGCCAGACACCAGTTTTTACACTGGGAGACCACGGATATGGGGCCAGTGTATCACGCGGTATGCCTGTTTACGTCCCAGCGGTGAAGCTGGTACCAAATTATACTGCTTGGTGACAGAGGCACATGTGTGTGAACAACTTGCCTAAGGTCGTTACCCGGCAGTGTCCTGGTGCGGAGTCGAACCTGCGCCTTTGAGTGACCTCAGGATTACAAGTCTGACACGTTACCGTTAGACTACCAAGCCACACTGTACAGGGTGAGGCAAAAAGGTAGTGTAGAGACGCATTTGTGGTGTGGTGGGTATATAATAATCAAATTATTGCAAATTGTCTGTGGAGTGAGCCAGTGATAGAATTTTGAAAATTGGTCAACAATTGGCGAAGATATGGACAGAAGTAAAGTGGCATCTTCCTTGTGGCCCACAGTGTTGTTGTTGTAGTTGTAATCACAGGCTGCGTGGTAGCACACCACTGTTGTAAGGGTGACCAGCCATTTCAAGTTAATGTCAGAAAAACTTTGCTGACTGTGTAGTGGTAAAGTTTGAATTATTAAATTGTGATTTGTGCTGTTTTATATCTACAACCACGATGTCACCCTTACACTGTATATAAACTTAACAGTTTTTTTACATAAATAGTTGTAGTATTTTGACTGATTTTCTATTTGTATGTTTGTCAACCGGATTACACAAAAGATTATTGATGAATTTGAAAGAAATTTTGTGTATGGCTTATGCATGGCAGTTCACTGATTTTCCATTATTGTCTGGGATCCTTTCCCATTATAGTAGGAATGTGGCTGCTATTTGAGAATAATCAGATAGCAGGTGTATTAAGGCCACTGTATTCGCTAGGTGGCACTACTATCTCTTGCAGAGGTCTGAGATGTTTGATGGCTTCTGTTGTATATGGTCGTTAAGTCGTGACTGGCGTGCTGAACTGCTGGTCGCAGCTGTATCGAGTTCATTTTGTGACTTTCCTTTTTGACTTAAGACTTTTGCGGAAGCAATTATCTGAGCGAAAGCTACAGCTCAATGCCAAGGTCTGCACTTACAGCGGGGCTTGGAGAAACATTCTCGCGGGACCCATCTGGGGAGAACGTTTTTTGAATTTTGCTGTTTAGAATAGTATACTCTGGTATACTTTCGATTTCTGAGCAATGGCAGGGACCTCAAATGTCGTGGGGACCCGGGAAACTTTTCCCCTTTTCCCTCTCTCGACAGACCTGTTTAGACCAGTGCTCGTTTAAACTTTGGTTTAAGCAGGTACTTAGACCTTACTTTTTGACTTAGGCTTTTGCTGAGCTATTTTGCCGAGGGGAAACTATAACTTAAACTAAAGTTTCATCTCAGAGTAAAGCGCAGCAAAATTATGAAGTATGTACTTAGACCGAACATTAGCTCAGCGCATTGGCTCAGCGAAAATTTTAAGTCAGAAATTGGAGTCAGTCATTGTATTCGCCAGCTGGCAGCACAATTCCCAGCCGAAGTTTGAGATGTTTGATCACTTCTGGTGTGTGTTTGTGTAGGCGATCGTTAAGTCGAGACCGTCGCAGTGAGCCTGTGGCTGGTCAACGCGTACCGTATGTGATCGTCTACGGCACGCCGGGCCTGCCTTTGATCCAATTGGTGCGTAGTCCACGTGACCTGCTCGTCGACCAATCGCTGCGCATCAACGCCACTTACTACATCACCCACCACATACTGCCCACCCTGGGTCGAATATTCTCTCTGCTTGGTGTTGATGTTATGAAGTGGTACTCAGATCTGCCACGAGTTAAAAGGTCTGTGTTACTACTATAAACATTGGAATAGAAGTCAGGAGCTGCTATGAATAGCCTACAAGTTACCTTAACGCTTAGGACCTCTCTGTGAGACTACTTTACCATCTTTTTAAAAGAATCACAATACTGTCGTCTTCTGTGTATTACATATACCGGTTTTACATATATTTTGTATCTGGGGCTCAGCTTGTAACCTGGACCTGTCTTTTATCAGTGCAAGTTAGCTTGTTACCTGGCCTGTATCTCGGACCAGGCGTTTATTAGGGACATGACTTCTATTTACAGTTTTTGCAGGACTGCTAATGCAGCTTAGTTCCGTAACAGTTAGCACGTTGGATCTGATAGAGATCGTACTTCGACTCTCAGTCAGGTTGCTATCAACTGCTTACTACTTGGATCGGTGACTGTTCGCAGACAGATAGACCATCTCAGTATATAAGCTACACTGAAGTCAACTCAGCCTTCTATCCCTTTACTACAGGTAAATCAAGCCTGTCTGGTTGGGGTTAAGGCAGGGCATGTTTACCTGTATCGAGTGGCAGGTAACACTGTATGCTTTCATATGGCAGGCGCTGCTCCGTAGCTCTGAGATGGAGCTTTTAATCTTTTTAATCTATTGCTACTACTATCACTACCACTATTACCATTATTACTACTGCTGCTAATCGGTTGCTCACTTAAACCTGTGTTCAGATCGGCGCACTTTCACAATGACGTGGCAGACGAGGCAGTTATTGCATCGAAGCGCAATAAGTCCACTCTACTGGGATATTTCACGTCGTTGAACTGTCCCGTGTGTGAGGAGCGAACGGGAACCGGCTTGTGTGTCACGTGCCGCGGTGACACCCAAAGAGTTTCCGTCATCATTGGTCAGAGAATACACAGCGCAGAACGCACCCACTCACAGCTGTCTCAGGTAGTTTAGTTACAGTTATAATTACAGTGAATTTTTTCTGTAGCATTTTCTCTAACAATGGTGGCTTATCCTAGCAGTAATGCATTGGTAGCATCAACAAAGTTACTCGACGTTGGACAGGGTTAGTACTGAGATCTTTGACTGGTATGCCGTCTTCGTATTCGACCAAGCCACCCAGGCAACTCAGCCTGGCCGTCCCTTTGTGGGTAGGCAAAATGAGTACTGGCGATGTTTACGGCCGTCGCTAGGGAGTTATGCATATCAGTCGTCTCTGTTACCAGGACTGCGTTTGACTATCAAGACCTGTATCTAAATTGATGATTAATTATGCAAATAATTATTAATTTATTCATTGCATTGGGACTTTTGGTTGCAGATTTGTACGAGTTGTATGAAGTGTATCGATCCAAGTCTGCCGTGTGTCTCTCTTGACTGTCCGGTGCTGTTTGCTCTCTATAGAGCAGACAATCAACTCATGGGCGTGCAACACTTGCAACAGTTGCAGAAACATCTCTTGTCTTAATTTAGTCTTGTCTGCCATCTGCATCGGTTGTGGAAACATTTCTTGTCAAGTTGTCATAACTCACTTGTCTACTGTGTGCCTCAATCGACTGTCCGGTCGTGTTTGCTGTCCACAGAGGAAACCACTAACTCGTTTGCATGCAACACTTGCAGAAATATTTTTTGTTTTTTAACTCACTAAATGTCATGTCAAACGAGCGCGGGCCTATGTTGCATAACTTAGAAACATGGTGAAACTTATCGAACCTTTTCTGCAAAACACTGCATGGTGGCTTATAGGCCTATTATGCATTCCCAAACTGAAAGTTTTTTTGTAAAATAAATATGTACAGACTAAGACACAGCGGCCAAATTATTCGAAAACAAAAAAAACATTAAGTATAGGCTACGGTATCTTGAGTTGAGTCACAGGTGAAAATAACTAGACCTATTTTCCTAGTATAACCTGCCCATAGCTAGGTTGGAAAATGTTTGAAAAATACAAATTCTAAATAGCAGTTTGTCAGTATTTAACCATAGGCCTACTAAGTGCTTGATTTTCTGTAGTATTGAAATAGGTTTGCTGCAGGAGTATTTTAATAAATGTTACTGCTCTTCATAGGAAGCCCATTTCAGAGCTACGGAGCGTCACCTGCCGTACGGGATCACATAGTGTTACCTGCCACCCGACAGGTGAACGCGCCCCGCCTTAACCCCAACCAGATAGGTTGGTACTCGATTTACCTACCCTGGAGGGATGGAAGGCTGAGTTGACCTAGGCAGCTGGTTACATGCCAAGATGGTCTATTTGCCCGTAGGCAGTCACCCATCCAAGTACTAACCTGGCCCGGCGTAGAGTAACTTCGTTGATCAGATGAAACGCGTTACTGCTACGTCACGCCACCAACTCAAATACTCCTTCGGAAGTTCACAGCAGAATGTGGCAGTGCCGGAAAATGGTCACCCTTTTTTAAACTAAACTCAAGTTCCGTTGCCTTTGACATTCTGGTGCTTTGTATTTTTCTATAGTTCGTGCTAGTTCAATTTTAGCGTAGTTTTCGATTATGCATGGCGTCTGTCTGTGATAATTTGATAAACTGCATGTGGACGTGTAGTTGTAATTATCATTATAATTGTTTTTTATTGATCATTCGCACTGCATTTGTGAACAGTTGAAAGTTGAAACTGTTGAATTTGTTTCTCTTTAGTTTTGTTTGTTTTGATTTGTTGATAAGGCAGCGGCAAATCATCACACTATCAGATGAAGTGTAGACAGAAATTCCACTGGTATCAAAGTAGATTGAAGCAGTTGCCCAGAAATCTAATTAAGTAAAAGTGGAAGTGGCCGAAATAAAACTATACTCAATTTGAAGTGGAAATTTTTATACAGTTTCATTCGATTAAAAAGTAGGCTATAGGCAGTTTTTGGGATCTAACCGTACAAAATTGAGTTTTTGCGTCTTGTTAGGTGATAATAGCCTGATATGGACAGCTGGTCGTCAGATTTGTTTTACTAGCCAAATCAGTAGGCTTAAAACATGCCATAGTGCGTTATGACTCTTCAAAGACATCCAAGGTCAGTGATATACATGTCATTTGAAAGCCCGTATGCGACTTCCTATTACTGATCAATACTAACCTAGCTAGGCCCTGTCTCTCACCGTTTAACCACAATACATCCGTGACGACGACGGACAGACAGACAAACGAACGGACGGACGACAGCCGTACCAAACGCTTGACTGTTACTTAAGTACGGTCGGCTAAAAAGTAGCACACTCATCGAGTAGTAGGCCAATCACAAAATAAAAATAGGGGACCCACCGCAGCGTAACAAACTGTATGCAGAGTTTTTCGGTAAAGGTTCGAAAGGAAACAAGAAGCCCAGCTGTCGCTAGGATAGCCGACCGTACTGGGAGTCAACAGGATTGTTAGCAATACTGGCCAAAAATATTGCAATGGCAGTAGCAATACTTGGTGGAAAAAGTTCTGCAATACCGATTGCAAAACTTTTCTAAGTCAGTATTGCAATATTATTGCAATACTTTTTGCAATACTCCACTATCCGCTTCCCCCCGAATGAATTTTGATATTTGCCACTGTGTGGATTTAGGTTGACTGTATGATAATGTGATCAACTCTGAATTTAAACAATAAACAAGTCGTCATTTTTGTTTGGTCTTTTTCACACGATCGAACAAGAATGAAAAGACTCTTTGCATAATTTAACAACATCCTCCTAATAACTTCTAAGTATTGCGATATTTCAGCACTAAATGTATTGCAATATCACATGCAATAATAAACACGCAACCAGTATTGCAATGCCTGTTGCAATACTAAAAAGTATTGCAATACTTATTGCAATAATTGCAATACTGCAATATTAACAACCCTGGGTGTCAGTGACCTTTAAGTTGATCCAAGGTCAGTGACTTTCATTTCATCTGAAAGGGCGTATGCTACTTCCTATTAGTGATTACCGGTAATAGTAACCTAGGCCGTATCTCTCGCCGTTTCTGAAATAATTTTATGGCCAGTTTTCCGTTGAAAACGCACATTTTCCTACCACCCGTCCATTTAACCCCTGATTTGAAATTGTTTCCCTTGCACAGGTCGCTGAAATTTTGCGCGCCCGAGTTTCACACACATGGCTATTACTCGTGTAAAAAGTTTGCTTTCTGCGAACTAAAGCTAGTCACAATACATCCGTTACAGACGGACAGACAGACGGACGACAACCATGCCTGATTGAGTAATACCCATCAAGACTGTAGGCCTATGCAGTTTTGTCTCGGTAAAAGTTCGAAAAGAAACAAAAAAACTGCACTAGTGTTTTTGAGGCTCCATTGAACGTCCTCAGACCTACAATCTTTGCCAATACGAAACATTTCTCGGTTTTGTCTTTGGTCTTTAATCAAACTTTCGTTTTAGTCCAAAGTATCGGCGAAAGTTGATTTCGCCCAGTGACAGCATATTGCGGCAGCGGGCAGCCGGCGAAAAACATTGAGACATTGTCAGATCCAATTCCGCGCACGGTTTCTAGAAACAAAACTTACTAAATGCTTGACAGTCTTGATATTTATGCGAACGAAAGGCGCTGCTGTTGCTGATGATAATGTGGTTGCTGTTGGCAACTGACGTCATTGGCGCTGATTAACAACTGATAAAAGATGTTCTTTATCAATGCTGTCACGGCCAATATTCAATATTCTGCTAGCCATATTGATGACGGTGGTAGACAAACATGTTATTGCTGTGAGATGCTGGCGTTGTGAACCGTGTATGGCGCCGTCAGAATGGGAAACCTGCGTCTCAGATATGTGTCATAACATCACCGATAGACACGGCCGAGGTATAACAAGCTATCACAGTGGCGTCATTTCACTGAAACATTGTGGGAGTCTTAGTAGCCTAATCTTTGGGGTCTCGGTCTAGGCCTACCTAACGTATTGTTCTTGCAACAGTAACGCAGTTTCAAAGGTACGATTTGCATCGCAAAAGTTACAATCATAAATCCTTGGAGGGGGTCTGTAGATCCCTCCAGCTCCCTCTCCCCCTTAAATGACGCCCCTAGGTTATCAGCTTTGTATTACTTACAACCAGGGCTGCAGAAATTAACGATTAGTTATTCCTTATAAATTAATAGTAGAAAATAGTCGATTATTTTTTCAATCGATCAAAATCCGGTTACAATTTTAGTTTTTATAATGGCGTAATTTAACGTGATTGATGAGTGACGATCAACGTTTGAAATCGAATTGTTTACTATAAAACAAAACTAACTTATAGTTTTGTCTTATAAAGTTAGTTTTGTCTTATAGTAAACAATTGGTTACACATGTAACGGGAACATTCAGAAACTAACGCATGGAAAAGAGAAAAAATCATAAAAGGTGATATTGCCCATACTGCGTAGATTGTGCATTGTGCATGCAATTGATGCTGCGATTGGAAAATGATTGCTGTTTTCGATGCGTTAGTTTTTGAATGCGTTCAGTGGAAACTCCGCATTAACGTACCGGCGCGCACAGAGCGACATGACTGAACTGAACTGAACTGACATGGTTTTGTTTTTGACGAACTGACCAATGGGCAAGCAGCAATTCATTACAGTAGGCACCGTGTAACGGCGTCGGTGGTCTACGTGACTACGCGCGCGTACGGTTACGCGTCAACCAATGACGAGTGGGCTCGCCCTGTTTGCCCGTTGGTCACATCGTCAACAAGTAAAGAGCCTGCTATCGCAGATGGAAACGCGCAACAGCCGCGGTGCACCGTCTTACGCTAGTGATCCGTAGACTTCATCCGTAGCTTTTGGCTACAGTTTCAAAGATAGCGCAGTAAAACAAAATCATTCGCCAGAGGTTGCCAGACGACCAGCTGCTAGTGTCTATAGTGTTTTACTCGTACTCACCAGATAGCGCCACCTATCGCTCAGCCAACGTTTTATTGGTTGGATATCGCAAATTTTGTTTATCCTTCTCTTGTTCGGGGTGACCCCCTTCGAATTTATGGAAAAGCTTTACGGTTCCTGAAGCTAGAGTCTTCCAGGCAGCCGATGGTGAAGATTTGGTGATCCTAGCTTGCACCGTTTGTGTTGTGACGGACAGACAGACAGAATTGCGATGGCTAAGACGCGCTACAGCATTAGCTGCTGTTGCGCGTAAAAACTAGACCGTGTCCGTTCAGTTACGTCCCTCTGTACGCGCCTTAATGCTTGTTGCAGGACTGCGCGAGCAAGGAGCGGAGACGGCGTTCGTGATCCGTGGATGTAAACAGGGCTTGCGTGAGGTGAAGTGTTTTCCCGAGGAGTATGGCGGAACCGTTCAATGCTACTGTCAGACCGACCTCTGCAACGGCGATAGGCCTACAAACGCATCGTCCGCCGATTTATTGCTAACAGGCACACATGACATTGCGTCTACCACAACCGCTCGTAGCGGTGGACAAACCCTCCGGAGAAATATTCCAGTTCTCAAATTGGCTTTAGTTTTAGTTTGTGTGCAGTTCACTGAATGTCAATTTTAATTCGTAATAATATGCAGTTTTAGCTTTGGTTTTCACAGTCAGAAGACTTAATTTGAGTTTTTGCATAGATCCGGAGAATGTACACTCGTGCTGTCCATGTCTAGCATTCTGACTTGGATTTCTGTGTCGAGTTAAAATACTGTTTTTATCTGACACCGGCGTACCACTTGTGTTGAGATAGACCTATTGCAAAACTCAAGTTAGTCTTAGTTTAACACTGTAGTAAGTTTCTCGGAAGACCGTTTACAATTTCTATTTTGTTTCGCATAGTTATGATTTAGTTTTAGTTAGTCAAATGCGAGCGATTATCTCTTCAATAATTAGCTGAAGCTTACTGATGCCCCGTGCCATATGTCATGAACGTTTTAACGTCTCAGACAGAAAACTGCCATTTTACAAACTGTTTAATTGATATGCATCGCAGAAATCTTTTTTCTTCTGAGTTCGTTTTGCTTGCCGTAATTTTCATTTTTGTTTATTTTTTTTTACAAATTTTAGTTTACGTTCTCGCAAAAAAACAACAATTTTCGTTTTCGATTCCATTCAAGCGGACCGCCGAAGTGCACGTGAACATGTATTAATCGAGTTTTATGCTTGAAAGCTGCTCCATAAACCGCAAACTTGACTTTCACGTCACGTGTAGGCGGCCTACGCGAACAACAGCGAGCGGTTTCCTGCAATACCGTAAGTTTGCGTGATTTCCATTTATGACTGTTACGTTACGTTGTGTTACGACTCGCTTCACTTGCGACTAGTAGCTACCTGTGTACGCTAATTCATAATCTAGGCCTATCTGTCTGCTGCTGCTGCTGCTGATGATGATGATGATGTAATTAATGCACGTCACGCATGACGTCACGCATGACGCTGGTTGTATTGCATTGGTTCAGTGAACACTAACTTGAATCACTTCAGTTCTCACGCATGGGTGTAGTTCTGCTAGAAAAAGTGGGCGACGCCAGAAAGTCACTAGCTTAAGGCAAAATCTTACTTACATTCACAGATTGAGAAGCCGAATAATACGAACTTTAACAAGTTCACAGTTTACGACTTTTTACACATTTTTAAACGTCACAAAACTGATCATAAGTTCAGAAACGGTGTTTAGCGAATCGTAAGTATTTGCTTGAATTCGTGAATATTACAAATTTTAAAATCGTAGTCGAAGTCACAGACTTATCAATTTGTACTTGCATTTTCGCATAATTTGCACAACTGTGTTTTTATACTGTAAACAATATTGTAATAAAATTATGTTGGTATATTGAATACTGTTGTCACATTGTACTTTGATCAGCCACAAAAATATAATATTGCAAACTAATTTATTATACGCAGAATAATCAGCAAGCAGATTTATTAGCCGGTACTAAAACGTTTTAAGCACATGTTTTACATACAAATCTAGATTGCCTACTTACATAAATTTTACTTATTTAACAAATAGTGGGAGACGCGTCCCCTTCCTGGAGAAGAGGTCAAGGCGCCCCCAGTTTCTTTCCCATTACAACTCCGCTGCACCTGGACTTACCATGCCAATGAAGTTATACTCTATCATACACACATCACTACCACATTATAAACATCCACAAAGCAACAGCAGTAGCTGCATTGCTGTAGACTGATCATTCACAGAACTGATAGTTCTATATGCTTGTGGTTCAGTTGTCAACATGTTGGCAGTAATCGCCGCAGCACTAATTACAGGTAAGTTTATCGTAATTCGCCCAGTGATGGGCAATAATTAATTACACTATAACTATCTAAACTATCGCAGTAGCCTGGGGAAAATCAGAATATTAAGTAGCAGTGGGCTAAGGCTTTGATTGGCATCATCGTCGCTCCCTAGAAAGCTTTCTCAGAGACTTATATGGGTTGGAGGTGGAGTCTAACGACGTGTTTAGATTTCTAATCTACAGGGTGCGGCCAAAAAAAGTAGCCCCCTGAAGTTTATAACTTTGTCATTTTTAACAGAATCAAATTTTGTTTGGCAGTTAGATGTGACAGGTTTCAGCAAATAAAAGTGTAAAATTTCAAATTAAAATTCCAAGCGGTTGCTGAGAAAACAGCAAAAAACTTTAGGGGGTTACTTTTTTGCCGCACCCTGTATAGGCTATAGCCAGGAAATCGCCGTGTCCTGGGCTATGTGGGCAGTGGGCTCCAAGAAATCCACGCCTTTTTGACGTCACTCCTAGGCTAAGGCGCAGATTGACAGTTTTGATGAACTCACTTGTTTTCTGAGCTCTGGACTGTGAATATCGATGCGATGAATAAGTTAATAAAAGCGAGTTAAAAGCAGAGGTGTGGTCTCGGTCGAGACGTCTGTCTCGGTCTCGAGACGGCGTCTCGAGACGTACTAACATCTCGTCTCTGACAAAATCCTTAACGTCTCGGTCTCGTTTCGGTCTCGGACCGATGCGTCTCGGGTCTCATCTTGGTCTCGGAGCAATATGTATCGGTCTCGGCCCAGTAGGTCTCGTCTCGGGTCTCGGGCCATTGCGTCTCGTCGAGACGTTTTGTGCAGGCGCGCGTCGTGCATATTGTAGCTGCAGTTAGAGCGATACTAAGC
>Ga0209367_1000367_pt1 | contig 42535 bp, 28 predicted proteins | sample WorMetLIZISLAND2_FD_187412 | JGI IMG/M metagenome (GOLD analysis project Ga0209367, IMG submission 187412) | Marine gutless worms symbiont microbial communities from Max Planck institute for Marine Microbiology, Germany - Olavius geniculatus... ... | reverse complement strand
TTTCGTCCTACCCCGGCGGAAGAGGGGGGTTTCGTCCTAGGGGGTTATGTCCGGGGGGGTTAGGTCATACTTTCGGCAAAAGGGCACAGAGAAAAAAGTGCGAAGGGAGGTAGCGAAGGATAAGAAATTGGTAGACGGTTAGCGTCAAAATAAAGTTAACTGTTAGCAGGCGGTCGAGTTATGGCGGCGAAATAACCTAGCCTACTTCACGGTATTCGAACGCCATTATTCCATTAATAACAAGTGTCTTCAAAAGTCGTACCGAAAGTGTGCTTTGAACGCGCGCTAATACATCGAGCAAACATCCAGCAAATGCATTCAAAATACGCGTGCACGACGTGTGCTTTAATTGCTCGATGTTTGCTTGATGATTGCTTGATCGTGTAAACGAGGTATAACTGCGTTATAGTTTTTAACACGTAAGCCTACGGATACATAGGTCCAATAACGTGTGCACAGCAACGTCGTGCTGGAATTATTGTGAATAAACTTTTGTACTTTTGCTGTTTCTGCGGTGCTTTTACAGTGCTATCAACGTATTTTGGTCGTTTGTGACATCCTTGCAACTGCATGTTCAGCATAATTATACGCAGAAAAATCAATCTTGATTCGCTGTAATACTTCGTGTTTTACCCCGTCATTGTTAGATGGACCACGCTATCTTAGCCGTTTTCGGCGACCAATGATATTAGTTTCTCTAATCAGTATCGTTTTTGTTGAAACGTTGATTGTAATAGGCCCATATTTTAGTGCCAAAACCAAACTAAGCCACTATATTCTCAAACGTATTTTGGACACACTAATCTAAATATAAAGACCATTTTAAAGAGGAAACCTTAACATTTTTTTCGTGGCCTACTTCCATACAATTTTGGGCGTCGAGATCCCAACCCATTATCAGAGTCTCTTGAAGGCGCTCTCACACAATAAAGGTATTTAAGCTGAAGCTAAACGTAGTGTGTAGCTCTTTATAGAAAAGCCATCACGAAGCTACGTAGCGCCCTCTGCCATATGGGACCACACTGTGTTACATGCCACTCGACACAGGTGAACGCGCCCCGTTTTAACACCAGCCAGTCAGGCCGGTACTCGATCTACCTACCCCGGTGGGATGGAAGGCTGGGTTGACCATGCACTCTGGCACTCACATAGGCCTATAATACATCAGAGGCAGTGCTTGCATTGCTTCGTTGGTGCGCGACGGCTGCAGAGATTTGCGGACACGATGCACGTAGATAAAATATTCATTCATTCATCGCTGAGTGTTGACAGAAGAAACTGACGCTGACACGTCTTCTGCCACCGGTCCTGTTTGACAGCGTGTAAGGTGAAACAGTGGCGTGAAAATGATGGATTGCAGTAGAGCTTAAAAACGTAGTTTTTTAAAAGGAGAGTTTTAGCTTTTAAATTTTGTGAGTTTTTTTGCTAACAAATCTGCAATACGTGGAAATTCCACAGCTAGGCTAATAACAATCGGAGCATAAGTGGCATAACTCCCTGAAAAAGTCTAAAGCTTAGAACAATAGCATTACTTGACATGTTAAACAACAACTCCACGACAAATCGGAAGAGTGGAGTTTGTGCCTGCTAAGATTTATCCATTTTAGCCGACCGTACTTTAGCAACGGTCGAGCTATCGGCATGGTTGTCGTCCGTCTAGCTGTTCTTCTGCTTGTTTGTCGTCACGGGTGTGTTGTGGCTAAGTTTTAGGTCGTAGAGGAAAACTTTTACACGAATAATTAATTATGTGCCATGTGTCTAGGCGTGCAAAATTTCAGAAATCTAATACAAGGAAAACATTTTCAAATTGAGAGCTGAATAAAAGGGAGTAGAAAATTCAATGGAAAACTGACATATCTCGGAAACGGTAAGAGATACCGCTAAGGTTCTATACTAATAGAAGGTGTTGTACGTCCTGTCAGATAAGATGGAATTTATTGACATTGGATGACCTTTAAGATCAATGACAATCAGTACAGTCAATATTTTAGCGACAGCTGGGCTTCTTATCTTTTACGTAACAAGTTTTCTTCTATTTACAAGTAGGTGGCGGACGTTTTTCTCACTCTTTTCCATCACAATCTGTCAGCGATATTATTAGCGACTTCTGGCGAATTTTTCGACCTTCAATAGTCTTTTCAGACGACATGACGCTTTGATGCCAGTGATTAAGTCATCTGGCTGCGCACAAGTCACGCCATTCTCACAGAATGTCATCGTCTTATAAGACTTGCTCGCCGTGCAAGGTTGTCGTGGGCACCGGTGATTGATCAATTTTCGTAGACGACGATTTGCCAGCCATCAAAAAGAAAACACCGCACCATTATCATTGGCGGCGTATGGTGTGAAGATTTTAATGCTCAAATTTTCATTTTTCGCCCATCCTTTTGTTCTAATTTTTATTTTCGGGCCGACCGTTGAACTTAGCTAACGGTCTACCCTATGGTACGACCTGTCTGTCTGTCCGTCCGTCCGTCTGTCATTAACGGATGAATTTTGGCTAAACGGTGAGAGATAGGGCCTACATTGCTATTAAGCACTAGCAGGATGTCGCATAAGCCCTTTTACATAACACAAAAATCATTTGCTGGCCTTCAGACGCTCGCGTACGGTCGGTTTTTTCTAGCGACAGCTAGGTTTCTTGTTTATTCTTTATCTTATTTTTCACTTTGTTTCTTTCTGCTCCTTCTCGTTTTTTTTTGTTTTTATTTTTAATTTAGCTTCGCGCCTTGGAAAGCATTTCGATTGTAAAAAGAATCTTATACTTAACGGCACAAAACATGGCGCCTACTTTATATGTTGAATAAACAGTAATACGACCATAACAGGCACTAAACTTAACGCATAGAACTACGTATGCTGTAATTTCGGTGTAATTTAATCCCGAGTGGGTGTGCTTTGTTTGAAATCCGAGTTCACTTTTACGCCGGTGGTCCGTCAATATCTTCCGGCACTAAAAGCAGATGCATTATTGTGCTTTTGCTCATATTTCACATTTTTTATCACCGATTGCTTTTATGAATAGGCTTACGTGTATGCGTTTACTTCACCGGACTCCGAACGAAGTTTTTTTTATATATGTCGATCTTTTTCATCGGTTTAATTTTGGCTACGCAACGTCGACTAAGTTTTTTCCGCTTGCTCGTGTGGGCAAATACCCAATCGACCAGTTGACTTGTTGGATGCATTTTTGATGTATTGGTTGAAATGATGTTTATTACTTTGGCCACGTTTAATCATCACGACGAAGGGCAGAAACAGTTTGATATTTTTATTTGGGCACAACTTGCTCTCTTTTGCTTTTAACGAAGTATTCTCATTCTGGGCGAAAATCTAAGGCTAAAGGAGTGGCTGTGTGACGTTCGATTATACGCCTATGCGATATCAGTAATAATTCTGTATGCAGACTAAGACTTGTGTCAAAAAGTGTGTATTTGTACCGTTTGCGATATGTTCATTACTTACTTCTTTAGTTCGATTTCGATTTGTTTAATGGTCTGGTTCAACGTTAATTCGGTGCTGTCACTAAGTGACGCTATTTCTTCTTTCCTTCGCATTTCGCAGACCTGTTTCTCGGACATTTACAACGTTAGATCGCTAGCTAGACATTAATCTGGCCTCAGTACTGGTTCTCGGTTGATATGAAATGCGCTGGCGTACTTTGTGAACCCGACCCACGGAAATTCTCTCTTGCATGACAGTCTTCGCATATGCCGATCGACAGAAGTCGCTTGAAACGCCGCGGGAATTGAGTGGGGGGAGGGGATTGGAGAGGTACCGAAGTACTCGATCGAATACGGTACGTCTTGACATCGAAATTGTCCGATAGTCGCAGCCCTAGAACAAGTAAAAAAGCCGCACCCTTGGGTCGACGCCCGATGGATAGATGCTCCGTTGTGGCATACAGAGACTGGTCTGTCTGTGCTCTGCACACAGCCGATTGCGTCCGAATGGACACCGCAGCCTATGGCCAGACGTGGCCGACTGGGTGGGCTTGATAGAAGCATTGTCGAATGTGATGTGATCAGTATAGGCATCGGGCACGAAAGCTGCGTGCGTGCGGCCATTCTCGGCGCGTTCCATTGATGCTATAGGCCCATATCCATCCACGCAACTACAAGAGAAACTACTGATTATAACGCAACTCACTGCAATTGCGATGCATTATTATACGCTCGTGTATGCTTTGCAATTCGCGAAAAATTGGTCGAAATTGAAGTAGGCCATATCTCTGCAGATTGCAGATGAAGAACGTGAAATAGACAATCCGGTATGCATGCATTTGCAGTGATCTCGAGTAATGCCAGAAATTTTTGCCGCTTAGCTACGACGAGAAGTATAAGAAAGTAAAAGTAAAGTAAATAAATTGTGAACTTATCTAGCGCATACCGTTAAATATATCTCTTATGCGAAAAAATGTTGCCGCAAAACAGTCGCGGAGGGTTTGAGCCAAAAGTTAAGGTTTTATTCTTAGCTGTTTACGACAATTTTACAAGAATCGCAATGATAAACCAAAACGAAAAGCGATCAGAGTCTTAAATCTTTGCCGCCAATAGTGTTAGAATGGAGAACGAAATGCAGTTTATGATCGATCTCCAAAACAAAAGAATTCTGAATGATCCAAAAAACGCAAACAATCCAATCCGAATCGCCGGCAAAATCTCCTACAAAATGTTATTAAAGCCATTTGTGACTTTTAGAGCGTTGCAGAAGCCGGCATGATAAAAAAATTATTGTAAAACTTTCGCATAGACCCTGATTGCTGCGAAAAATCCAATCGAATAATCACTAAGCCACTTGGCAATTAATGCCCCACCACACAACAGTGCCACTAATGGCGGACAAGAATATAAAGCTTAGCGTGGGTGGGGGTCGGTCGTGTGCAACTGGTGGAAAACTGAAATAGTGAACATTTCCTGGTGGAAAGACAGTAAGGTTGATCTTAGATCACTCGGGAGAAATACGCTCTGGAGACATATTAAATCTTGATCAATGAACAATCTACGTAGAAAGACATTTGCACTTTGAGGACGACAGACAGCATTAATGAAAATCAGTCTATTATACTAATTTTTTTCACAATCTATGTATCAGTAAAGTGTACATTTTCTACGAACACATATGAGTTTGTTGCAAGATATGACGTCATGTATCGTAAAATAGAAACGATTTGCGGCGTCAACGCAAACAGCATTGAATCACACATTGTGATGCATTCCGGAAACCGCGAAAATAAGATTGCACATTATTTCGAAACAGATAACAGTTACTGGGAAACTCATACATGTTTGTACGGAATGTACTTTTTGACATATAACATTAAAAAATTTTTTTTTGATCTAACATTAATTACTGCACTACCATAGTAATGAAATTATTGTAATTTATTTACAAACACATAATTTATTATTGTGATGTCTGTCTTTGTCACCTCTTGCGAACCAATCTATGCAATTGGGGTAGAACATGGCCCAGCTCCCGTTACGTCGCACGGCCTACCATTCGGTAGAAGACCGAGCAAGATGTGGTTATGGACGTGGCCGCACGGGCTGATAAGTCAATTGCTCGGAACGCCGAAACAAGTGCCCGACAACATCACGCTAAATGCCATAATATTCTGCCGACGACGCTCTTCATACATACGATGTTGCCGAAAATAAACGCAGTTTTTTGCACCGAGATAATTTTTCACTTATGACGAATAATTCTTTTTGGGTCTTGCCCCGGTAGTTAACGGATGCGTTGTTTCACGTATAGATTTTTGTGGCCCAAGACGGCTGTCGCTTTAAGATGTTTAGTAGATAAATAGATAAAGACTTTTGCATGCAGTAATAATTTTGCAGTAATGATTTTGCGATACGTCAAAATCAGTTCGTAACTTTTCGAAAAATTTTGAAAACAGACAAACGCACACGGACCGACTGAGAAAATTTGCAATTATGTTGCACATTTTTTTTGTTCATTGTATTTTTTTTACTTTTTATGTTTGCATTGTGTGCCTTTGTTCGTAAATGCTGTTTCAAAACAACAGGTTTTTACTTGCCATTTGAAACTTTTTTTATAAATTCTTGCTTAGTTATTTTAGGCGAAATCGAATATTTTGCGTTCACCTGATTAATAGCGGAACGATTCTGTGCAGTTTTTTTTCAATATATAATTTACCAATAGAATGCAACTTGTTAAAATACACGTAGTATATACGGCGTGTTTTTTTCTGCTACATCGTGTACTTTCGTAGATTTAGAATCATGACTATAAATTATGAATGCTGCAATTAATGTTCGCCTGTTTCCGAGAATCTTCTGTCGATAATAGTAAGTAAGTAGGCCAATGACGACGAAATTACGCGAAAAGGCTTGCGCCTCGCGTGTGATCTAGGTGACAGGTGAAATTGTTCCCTCAGACGCCAGTTGTAGGGACTTGCAGCATAGAGCGAGGGAGGTGTCTGAACGCCAGGGGGCTGGGGTCCAGGAAAAATGTGAAAAAAGCTAAGGGGCTTGGTTCTTAAAGCTAAAATGATAAATAAAAATTTGGCTTCTTGGTTTTTTGGAATTTCGCACTTTGCTGCCGTGCTTTTGCTGCTTTTCATTCAAGCAAAGCTACTCGCGACCACGTTACAAGTACGCTGCAATAATTACACTGGCTTCCGGTGCAATACCGCATCACCTATAAACTGTGTTTGCTGATGCATTTAATTCACACGTCACAAGCACCGTCTTAACTCTTATCTTACTGACATTGTCACACAAACAGCCAGTGTCACATCACGAACACGATTTCGGTCCGGCAGCAGTCTCCGCTAATGTGTTGTGCACCACTGGTCACTTTTGTAAGTGGTTATTTTTTGATTGATTGATTGATTAATTGATTGATTAGCTGTTGCGGCTCAGGAATGAAAAGTAGAACCGTCCCCCCGGACACAATCCCCATAGGACAGAACTCCCGCCTCTCTACCGCCGTGGTAGGACGGATAAATTTAATAGAATGCAATTTAAAGATTCAAAATTGTTCGACACAAGACCTGTAAATTATGATCGAATGGTAGCTTTTGTCTATCTCGAACACGTATTGCCGGTAAGTGAAAGGGGGAGCGGGTTCTGTCCTAGGGAGAGTTTTGTCCTAGGGGGTTTTGTTTTACTCCGGTAAAAAGGGGAGGGAGTTCGCCTTAAGGGAGGTTGTGTCCGGATTCCTAGGGAATAAGCTGAACAGTTTCTGAACTAAGCAAGTGCGCCGTGTATCTTATCTGTTGCGGGCATCGGTCGCGGAGAATTGCGATCGGAGTCGAATAAATACGGTTCGATCCGTTCAACCGCTTGTTTTCGCCTTGCCACGACACTCCCTCCAATCTGAATCTGGGGTGAAGTGGGGGGTCGTGAGGGATGCATGCCAATTTGCGCAGAGGGGTGGCGCGAAACTGCACTTTTGGGACTGGCGATGAAGCTCAGCACTCAGCAGTGACTACGGTCTTCTACTGCGCCGCGATATAGGCCTACGTGAAAGTGACCGCCTGCCTGTGCCCGAATATCTGATCTTAGACTCTGAAACTGCAGATTTACTCTGGGAGACCTAGATGATTCAGAAGGTTGCTTTTCTTGTACAGTCAACATCGTCATCATTTCTCTTTCTTCTTTTTGTTTTTTTTCTTTTTTGCGGTTGCTGCTGTTTATGTTTTTATTTTTGTTTTTTTTGTCGCTCATTTTTTTCGACTTAGGCCTACTTGTGTTTCTTTTTCTTCTTCTTCGACGTCTACGTATAACGAGTTGTGGAGCTAATGTCGTTAACAGCATTATCGTCAACGTGAATAAATCGTCTTTGTCGTCATTTTCTTCTTCCATTCTCCTTCTTATTGGGCTAATTACTGTTAGGCCTCCTATAATACAATCGTATCTGATCTGAGACTCCGGATGAATTGACAAGAGCCATCTAGCCATTTAAACAACAAGTTTTACCGGTAGGCTTTAATAGACTCAGTAAGCTTTACTGACCGCGCCGTCGCCATTCGCTATTGACGTGACGTGGTTTATCGTCTATAAACCACGTCAGTTCAGTTTAGTTCAGTTACGTCGCTCTGTACGCGCATTAGTCTAATCATTTCGCGTTGTCATAGACTTACTGTATTGTAGCCTTTCTTTTTACAGTTTATCATCATCAATATTATTAAGACTTTAGTGACATCATTTTCGTCATTTTCTTTTCCATTTTTTTTCTTTATGTTCTTTAGCGGTTTGCTTCTATTTCAGCGCACCTGCACTCTAGAACGCCTGCGTTGTTCATTTTGTCTTGCACAGATGATCTTTTCCATTCTGCAATGACTTTAATTGGTAAACTGTCTGTCCGTCCGTTTCAGCCTCTCGTTTGTTGCTTATACCAGGAAGTAGTGAAGAAACCATCAAATGGCTGTATAACTGTCCGATGTTGCGGATGTTTACGTGCACGCACTAAAGGGTTAATGTCGGCGGGAGCGAAGCATGCTTCTACTGACCGAATGACAGCTATAAATTGTAATCGTTCCAATTTATGGTCATATCCAGCATCGTCCATCTACATCAGCACTGTGTGTACATGTATCTATAATGTCTAAGCGTAGAAAGGCTAAGAAAAGGGCAGACTGGGATATGCCAACGGAGACAGGGAGAATGCAGTAACTTAGTTAAGCATTCTCCGACATGGTCTTAAAGAACTTGCAGCATTTCTCTGCTACTAAGCTTACCGGTTTGCCTCACTGCTTCCGTCTTCATTTTATTCGTCCACAAAGACATTAACGTGTACCGCAACAAGCTTTAGAACTGGACAGTTAGGCACCGGCCACGCATGCTTTAACAGCAGTCCAGAATAGGCCTAATAGCGATGACAATAATGTTGTAAAGCACGCTGCACGGTTAGAAACAAATACATGAAGGGGAGAACGAACAAAGGAAAGGGAGCGCTAGGAATGAGGAAAAGGGACACTTTTATGGTAGCTGATCGGCAAAATGCTGCAGTGTGAATCCCCACAGATTTAGTCGAGTCATCTGACCAAATAAAAAAATAGAAAAATGTGAATAAGGAAAAAACCGAAGAAGTTCCTCCAGAATAAACTCGGTTCGGTTCAAATTCGGTGGGGCTTCGGTCCACGAAGTTTCTCGGCTGCCGGCCCATCATCACGGAACAGTTTGCCGCCAAAGCTCAAGAACGCGTCACTGAGTATTGAACATTTCATCAACCAGCTGAAGACAGAAATGTATACGCAGAGCTACTACGCATCAGCGCAGCCGTTAGAACTTTTTCTCAGACTTGCGTAAACAAAATGCTGCTACTGAACTGAACTGAACCAAAATTCGTGCAATGTTGTAAATTTTTATTACAGAACATGTGAATCAATCAATCGATCATCAATCAATGCGCGAATTTACGGGACGCCCACTAAAGAGTTATCAGAGGCGCCTGTTACAAGTAGGCATTATCATGAAGCCATGTTTTAAGGCCTTGTTTAAAACATGTGTTTGCTGATGTATCCGTTTTTCCGTTCCAAGGGTAGGCCTAGATCGTTCCACACGGTTGATGCCGATGAGAAGAAGCTGCGCTGCAGATTGTAACCCGCCATAGCCAGGGGCCGCCATAGTTAGGGTTACGGTTAGGGTTAGGACCCCACATTCCTATAGGCTTTCCATAGAAACTATTCAGCTATCTGTGACCCTTTGGCCGAAATTCGCATTGCAACATTTAGTAAGAGGGGGTCCGAACGGTGTGCTGACGAACCCTAATCTTCACCCTAACTGTAACCCTAACTATGGCGGCCCCTGACTATGGCGGGCCGTCACCAATCGAACCAAGTTGTAAGCTTACGTGAGCCCGGAACGGCCACGTCGCCTTGGTCTGCAGATCGCAGTCTGGCCCGAGCTGCGGTAGTGTGGACTGGTGTCATAACACCCTTAAAGTAGCCAGGACCCTGACCACAAACGCAGTCGAAAGCCATCAGCGCAATTTTGACACTATATACGCTGAGACACTGGCAGCCAGTTCACATGATAAAACAAACACGAAGCAAACTTATTCAATGCACACGTGCACGACGTGTGTTCTAAGTTTGCTTCAGGTTTTCATCATCGTATGAACGGGGTATAACGTGTCGCGCAGTGTCGCAGTGATGTGCTGATTTCGTCTTCTGAGCAGTCAGATCGGATCCGCTGGGAATCAGTTGAGCTGGTGTCGATGTGTTAGTAGTCTGGCATGGTCAAGACCTTAGACTGGTCACAGCGCCAGACCACCCGTGAGTGTGTGAACGGCTGACCTCCTGAGTGACAGGTGTCAGCGGACGTCAACGACGCACTTCATCAATTACCTCGCCAATACAGCATTTAGACGTTTTGACAGCTAGCCCAATTGACCGCTGATCGACAGCTCTGTGAGTTTTTTTCTCGGCGCTCGTTTTTGCAGCATCGCATTCCCACATATGCATTTCGTCGCCGTAAAAATGTTGAAAGTAGCATAGATAATAAAAAGAAGTTTAAGGCCCGTGTCAGAATAAATAACGCCGTAATTACACAAAAACACAGAACACAGAAAAACACTATTTGAAAAGTTTTTCATATGTTTTGTTTTTTTTACATTTTTAATGTAGGCTAACTAGTCTAAAACATTAGCAAAATGTTTTAAAATAATTTTAGCAGCATTGCACCCAGCTTAAAATGCAGCCTGCAGGTTGGCTGCATTAAGAAATCCATGTTTTAATCAGCAAGGAAGTTTACGGGTGATTTATTGTTCTTTCTTCAAATAGGTAGTGGTTAGGCATACATCGACAAAGCATAAACAAATCACTAATGTTTGAGACTTAGTTATGCGTGTAATAAAACGCAAAACATTTGCCAACGTTTATGAATACGTTTTTTTCGCGCGATAGCGCGTAGTAAGACAGCTAAGCGCGTCTTAGCTGTCGGAAAGGCGTCCGTCTGTCCGTCTGTCATACTTTGCTGCTTTATCAAAATGGTGCAGCGTAGGATCACAAAATCTTTACTGAGAGCAATGAAAGCATTGTTTTTTTTGTAAAAAATATCGTGTTGTTCGTGAAAAGATTCTTCTTATACGATGGCGTCAGCGAGGAGTCGCTTATCGCCGCCATCCCCTAAAAGTCGTCTTTTTTGGTATTATTGACTCGTTTAGCGTAAAACGGTGACAACATTAATGCAATCGAGCGTCACTTGAGCAATGCTCAGATTACTTGTTTTTAGGCCGTCGTGGTCGCATGAAAACAAAAAAAATGTCACACGATTCAGCAGCTTTTCGTCGGTCTGACCCACAAAAGAAAAATATCTCAGTGCGTGTACAAAACAAATGAAATGAACTTCACTGAAGTGAAAATAAAATATCGCAATGCAGTGCGGTTTATTTCATCTCAGTTTATTTCGCAAAGTATATTTAAGCCCAAATTCCATTACACCGACTTTGCTACAAAGTCTGCTTTGTCTCAGACACAAATTATGAAAGTCGCCGACACAAATCATGAAAGTTGGCGACGTGATTTGTGTCGCGGAGAAGTTCCGGTGAAAGTCGGCGTAATGGAATTTGGGCTTTAGCGAGCTTAGTTTAGTTTAGTCCATTTCTGTGCCCATATATACACGCCTTTAGAATCGATGTCTGCAATGGCGACCGTGACGTTTGATAAAATATACCATATCGCGACTGAGATCTGCTAATACGGTTACAGTAGTCACAAGCCATGACTAGGAACAGTAGAAAATCACGGAAACACCGGAAATTCCGTGATTTAGCCAAAATACTTTCCGTGTTTTAACCAAAATGCCGTTTTCTTGCGTTTTGTACAAGAATTTTTCGTTTTTAATCAGCATAAGTTCAAGTTTATTGTGTGATCTTAACACACACAAAATATTTATTTTTGCTGCTGTTACCAAAGTCCATATGCATACTTACTTACTGGCTCAATGATCGTAGTCGTAGAAATATGTATTTTAATGCTCTGCAGCGACGACATTTTACAGATAAAAGCTTTGCACTACATGTAGTGATGGTCGTCAATGCCTGGTGTTGAGTTTTATAGACTTTATAATGGTCTTTGAGCCCGTAATTTGATACCGTGACTTTGCCGTGATTTTTTGCTGTCCCTAGCCATGCAAAGAAGACTATTATAAGTGTTTACAATTTTATTTTTGCTCATTAAATTTTTTATACGTTGGCGATTTCAGCCTTTTATTTTCTATCGTTGGAATAAAATTTTCAAAAGTGCTAAAATTTAAGTGGTGGGCATTACTTTCACCTTTATCTTCTTTGCCACAACGCCATTGATTGCAGATTCGCTTCGTGGAAAGTCTGAATTCGAACACTTTCCTTCTAAATGTTATTTACGCTGGCCGCTAGGTGTGAGAGGTCACGGACGTAGGCCTACCGGACATTTACTTACTTACCGACTATATACGTCAGTTCTTTCTTCTAACTCGCTGCAGGCAGCACGGCACTTTGCAGTCTCGGAAACAGTCGTTAATTGGACTGATGACCTGTAATCGCTCACCGACTGCCTTCGCATCCGACGAATAGGACTTCACTCGAATTTTCTTTCTGCACGCTCATCGATTTCTGTTTGCTGTCCGCAGCAGTATTTTTTTTCTGCGAATTTTTTTATTTATTTAATATTTGCGTTATAGTGAGCAAATCCGCGCGAGAGCTGACAGAACTGTTGAGAGGTGTACAGAGCGACAAAAATAGAATAAAGTGAAATAAACCAAACTTAACTAAAGTAAAGTTGAAAATAAAATTAAAGCCGCTTGCTTCTGCTTTTATTTTATCTTGGTTAAGTTTAGTTCAGTTTATTCTTGTCGCTTTGTACGCAGCTTTACAAAGATACACGCGCGTATACAAGAAGACAAGAAGACCGCTAAATGCGAACTAAACCAATATTTCCATTTTTCTAGTCCAGTGATTGAGCCACTACTGGCTAGACGTAAGCCTAATTACAGAGGTCAATGTCCATTCGTTCGTGCAGTAGTAAAATACCATAAATACGTTGCAGAATTCTGGGCATTATGTTATTTTTGCATTCGGACGTCGTTGATAATAAAATTGGTGAGGCTACTATAACTGTGCGTCTGTGTGTTGTAGAGGGAAACTGAAAAAAAACATTTCTGGTGCACGAGCGTTTTATCCGTGATTATTATTTTTTATCTGTACACTATTGTTGAGTTTTATTTGAGCTTTTAAGCTGTTTTGTACACCGCGTGTTATTTTTGTAAATAGTTATTTTTTGATTCGTTGGTAATGGTTGCAGACAGCAGTTTTGCGTTGGCGAACGCGCGAGTGGTGGACTATCCGGCGGTTTACTGTAACGACGGGTTCTGTAAGTGACGTCATCACAGATAAAAGTGGGATGTAGCCTAGTGCTGCCGTGACGCGGGTTCTGTAAGCTGAGCGGCTACAGTCGAGCTGAGATCATGCAGCGAGGTGCTTTCACGGACACTTTTTGCTGGTCACCATTTAAGGGCTGGAGCCCCTAAACCTCTTTTTGGGCCGGTATTTAGCGAAAAAAACCCATCCAGGAAATCATGCAGCGAGGAGCGAACTGTTCGTTCATGGCCGGCGAACTGACGAACAGGGAGACCATCAGACGAATCGATGCCTGTCTCGAGACCAACGAGCAGGAGCAGGTCGAGATACTTCTCTACAAGAAGAACAGTGACCAGAGATCTTAAACATCGGCAGAAATAGATCGGTGCTGTCACCTAGGGAACGCCACGTATAGTGTCATTTTGCCTAATGGTAATGAATACTGCTCTACAAGAAAAACAGTAAGTTTATCTCTCTGCTTGTTGACTAATAGTAATAACAATAGTAGTTAGAAGCAGTCAGAGATCTAAAACGTCGACTGAGATCGGTCAGTTTATACGACACATTTTCTAAATATAAAAAATATTGCTCTCTACAAGAAGAACAGTGAGTGTCGCCGTCATCTTTCTCGATGGCTAAAACAATAGGCCTATATATATTTTTATTATGTGACTGTCCTGTAGACCGCATTACGCCTCATGCCCGTTCGTCCGTTTGTCTCTTTGTCAGTTTTTACCGCACGGGCTCCCAACTAAAAGGCTCAAAAAGCCAAAATTAGCGTAACCGGTATAATTTTTTTATAGTTTAAAAGGTCCAGATCAACGGATGACGTACCTACCTGGAAACGATGTCGCATATCTCGAGTAATCACGGTTTTCGCAACGAACTAATTTTCTGTCGACGCCTGAAATGCTAAGCAACTAAACAAATAGACGGCAGCTTATCACGTCGGCACTCGGCGCCGTGTTTTAGCAGCAAACTTTTTTTTGCAATATTTGATAAATAAGTAAGTGAGTTTGAACAGTGTCAATCAATATCAGGAAGACATCTGCACGATGTGCAATGCGTGGTCGCGGATAGTATGTCAGTGACATTGGGCGCGTTAGCACTAGCTTGCAGTGCTGTCATTTCATTCATTCATTTCATTTTATTCTTTAAAAAAAGCTGACAAACGCAGCAAGAAAACGCTTAGCAACTTAACAGCTCTAAAACGACAGTGCTTTCGCTGGCAAAATAAGCGCGGTCGAAAGCGCTGAGTAACTTGACGTGCCAATTGTGTCGAAGATGTGTTCGACTTCCGCACGAACTCGTTCAGTGGTAGTCGGTAATTAGTCCGAGCAGCGGATGTTCCGATAGATCTTACAACATGACTTATTGTCAGTGTTGTGCAGCTGTACTCGCTTCCGTCACTTGCTTGCAATGACGCTGAGAAAGTTAACGCTAAGGTTACGAAGAACTATAAAACTGCCGAGACTGGAGCGGCATTTTTTTTACAAAAAAATGACACTTACTGCCGTTTCTTGTTATCTTTGTGTCTTCTTTGAACTATTACAGAGTGGTTTATTGTCTTCTGCAGAATTTCTGGAAGAAATTAGGTTTATCCTTCATCGCAAAGCAAATCTTAAAACTGGCTTTTCTGCGAAAGTGAATCACGCAACCGTGCTTGAAAAGGTACCATAGCAACGGATAATGTTCTTAAGAGCCAAATAAATAATTAAATAATAAATAAAGCAGTAAGAAGAAAATAACAGATATTTGTCACTAAATGGTAGGCCCGACCTTTATCATTACGGGTTTGACCAATGTTGATGTGCACATTTTTGCTGTGGGTTTCAATTTCCAAACCTCTCTTTTGATCTTTAGAGAATCTACACTGTGTCTGGAAAAAAGTAACCTCCTAGACATCGTACAATAAAATTGTCAAATCTGAACAAATTTAAATAAAATTTTATACGCTTAATTCCCCAATAAATTACGAAAACAACTATTGAATTTCGTTAAAAATATCATTTTTAAGCGTAGTTACGAATTGTTGAATATCGGTAACAAAATATCACTGTTACCAATATGGCGTTACCGGTACATAAGTAAACCCTGCGGTTAATGTACATTTTCGTAACTCCAACAAAAACACTTAGTTCTAGCAACATTTTATATCAAAAATGCGTTATTTATTTGCACTTAAAATGCAAAATTTTAAGTACATTTGTCAAAGCAAACAACAGTTACAGCAACTTTTGTGTGAAGTCACCCCGAAACATTTCAGTTTCAGGTCTTGTGTTTGACGTAATCCACAAATACCTGAAACTGAAGTGTTTTGGGGTCACTTCACATAAACCACTGTAACTAGTGTTCGATTCAGTGAATTTAAGTAAAATTTGGCATTTTGATTGCCAATGGATAGGGTTTTTTTTGTTAAAGTTACAAAATTGTATATTAACCGCGGGGTTTACTTATGAAACGCCACACTGGTAACAGAAACATTTTGTTATCGAAATTTGACAGTTAATAACTCCTTTTTGAAGCAATGTTTTTGAACAAAATTTGGCGAATTTTTCAGTAATTTATTAAAAAATAACCGTACGAAATTTTGTTCAAATTCGTTTAAATTTGACATTTTTATTGTACGGTGTCTATGGGGTTACTTTTTTCCATACACAGTGTAAGTTTATGTCCAAGGCAGTGTTTCAGGAATGTCCATGCCAAATGGAATTTCTTTATTCATGAATACAAATTTTTGTCATAGTTATATCATTTAGAAGCATATCTTATTTTCTGTCGTGATCTAGTGTGTATTGTGCAAATACAACGAGGCATAATGCAATCTTGCCCATGTTGAGACGTGCCTATTTCACGATCGTGATCGACGGCGTGTTCTGCGTAGAACACACGTACGATAAACAGACGCGAAGAGCGTTTCAACCGTTGCGCTTGACTGAATTGAGATTATGGGCGGTTGTAACACCGCAGACATTGTGGTGAAAGTTAGGAAGACGAAGAAGAAGGTCCGGTCATGAAATAAGTACTGTAAATCGACTTCTTATTTTACGCCAGTTTACAATAGAGTTCTATACTGTGGCCATCCCAAAGGCCGTATCATTTACAACGTTAAACGTCACTAGGTCTCAAGCCCAGCAGACCGGATAGCACGGGGCCATGGGACCATGCGTTGTCCAGTAAACTGTGGCGCAGATGCAGACGCCCATTCATTTGCCTTACAAAACTTGCCCACTATGCGTGTGTACTACAAATAGTGTAGTCCCGGAAAAGTGAGGAACGCCTGCCTGGAACGTAATTTGGCGTAAAGTGAAATCTTAATTTAAGCACGTTTTGCACTTTGCATTTTAACAATAATTACAATGAGATCACTACCGTACGATAAAAATTAGCCTATCATGCAATTCCAATATTTTCTCTGCCACGAGAAGTACTGCAAGATATAAATACGAACACATGATATAAGTTAGACAGAAAGACAGATAACGTCTACACTGAAAGGTTTTTTGCGCGTTTATATAGATCTTTAGTTTATATAGATTTCAGTAAAATAGCTGAAGAAAGCGTTCTATCTCGAAAAAAAATGGGGACTGCGCCCTCCCCGCCCATTTTCGTATCACTACAACCTTAGCTGTAGACCGCTATGCAATGGTGTGTTGGATCGATGGGCGCCATTGTATAGCAAGATAAACGTGACGCGACGTTAAAACGCGTGCAGAACGACGTATCTGAACTGAATTGACACGGTTTAGTTTTTGACGAACTGACCAATGGGCAAGCAGAGCGAGCCCACTGGTCATTGGTTGACGCGTAGGTAAGCGTAGTCACGTAGGCTGCCGACGCCGTTAGACGGTGTCTATTGTAATGCATTACTGCTTGCCCGTTGGTCAGTTCGTCAAGAACCAAACCGTGTCAGTTCAGTTACGTCGCTGTGTACGCGCTTTTAGTCAACGGCAAGAACGAGTGATTAGAGAATAATTTCGTCATCGGTGCGTGCAAGTTAATAATGCATTGCAGTATATGTATCACAGTATCGACTTAACCAAAACCGTTTAACAGTGAAATTTTTTATATTTGATTTTTAATCACAAATGATCTGAAAGCAGTTTGGTATTTAGCAGCGACATACAACCTGTCAGATCCAGGGCGCAGCGCTAACAAAGACGCTTTCGAAACGCTATCCTTTCGTTCTTATAAAATAATCTTAGCAAAATCTTGATATTTGCACGAATTCCATTTCATCGAAAGTCAATAACACTCCGTAGCCGTCCCTGCTCAGTGTATCGAAACGGAATGCAGTCGGCGGCGGTGTAGGCTTGGGCCGGGGGCACAGGTTCCTCCAGTTTTGCTCTACCCTGCCCCAGTTTCGTGGCTACCCGTGATTTTTTTTGCAAAGATAACACAAAATCATCTGATGACATTGCGTTTCCAAATTTTAGAAAAGTGGGAAAATTGGCGTCTTCATTTGAACGTCCAAAAACCAAAAGTGCATCAACTTCATAGGGCTTGGCCCCGTGACCTCTGACAGGAGCTCTGCCCCTGGACCCTGCTGGGGGCTCTATCCGCAGATCCCCGTTATAGGCTCGCTTTACCGCCCTTGCTATGGCGCCGTCCCCCAGATATTGCGGGCTAGAACCGCCACTGCATGCCGTCTTTACTAAAGTGAGGTTGTGGAAGCACAACAGTTGCAACGTGACTGCATGAATGCACAAACAGCTTGAATGCGCTACAAAAACTAGTGTCTACCTAGAAATACTACCTGGAAATAGTGTGTCTCGAATTTTCCAAAAAAGCTAACGAGAACATCGAAACATTAAGATTTGACAAGTTCGCCGACGAGGCGAAGATAGTGACACGAACGTTGAGTTTGTTAATGCTCACAGTCCACCCGTTTGATTTGGCAAAAACCTTGTTGTAAAACAGATCTAGCAACTAATAGAAACAAGAGCAGTTTAGACAATGACGATGGGCAATCAGTGAAAGTAGGTCTAGGCTAAGACGGTAAACAGAAAGTTCTATGATTATGTAAAATAAATGTCTTTACGCTTCGGCTTCCTGCGATCAGCAGCGAGGTCTCCAAAGAACGATCGGTCGCCATTCACACAACTTGTAGCCTAGTTAGCGGGCCGTAATGACAATGACACGTTGTGACCTTGACCTCGACCTTGATTCATCCCGCATCCAACTGGACATCACACTGTGGACCACACTTCGACGACATTTACCGTTGTAGGAAAGTACTTTATTTCTTCATTTTATATTACTCGTTCAAAATAGGAAGTAGAAAAGCAGTATACGAACAACTAGCCACTGACACTAAACTAGCAGAAGCTTACATTATTATAGATTTACTGACTTTTATGTAGGCCTAAAAACTATTGCATAACATAACATATAGACTGCATATTACATTACAACATAAAAAGCATACAATATTATTACAAATTGAATGTGACCATTGCGACTAAGATAGCTACCGACGATTTAAGATTGTCGTGTGGCCGGCAAAGCAGAAAATATTTATATCTCTGGAACCGTGACGAGACAAAGTCGAAGCGATGGCAAATCAGAGATTTTTGAGCACGGCTCGCGAGCTGGAATGAAGTGTGCCCGTGAGATTGCGACACCGATCGCGGCGACCGAAAATTGTCGTTTTGGCTTAGATATATTTTATTGTTTCCGTTTCTAAAGCATTGTCTCGAGTCGTTCTCCGAGACTTTATTTTAGCTCGACGAGTTCAAAAACTCTCCGGTTTGCCGTTGTAATTTTGATAAAGTCTCTTCTTTCTTCTTCGTTCTTTATTTATTTTCAATGCACCAATAACGGCCATACAAGCGACCGAATCAGAAGCAAACAACACTGGTGTCATGCAACATTATGGTGGAACAGCTAGGCCCAAGGTATACAGTTTACAGCTGCCCAGCTAACTAAAAACTACAGTACACACAGAAAGAGCAATACAATGAAAAAGAGGCGTTATTTTTCAAAACCACAGCACAATAACAGCACAAAATTTGAACACTGACCACTGCGAAACACAGATAAAACACAAACTATAAAACATAAAATGTAAATAATACAAAGTGACAGACCGAATTTGGTGGAAGATATGAGTAGGCCTAATTTTGATTCGGTCAGACAGACAGCTGTAGATCGTCGTCGAACTTATATGGAAACAGTTTCTTTGAGTTCGTTATGGTCGTTTCTCTTCTTCCGCTTTTGGTTGGATTTCATCGTCGCAACGCACGCAACGTACGCACGCAATTTTACGCAGATGACGCAAGCGACGCGAGGAAAATACATTCAACTCAAGGATGTGTGTCGTCAGACGGATCTGTAGAAGCCATGGAGACAGATATTTTACGACTCTGAGACAAACTGACATCAAATTTGAACAGTTTAAATGGCTGCTGAAGACACTTTTGTACGGGCGTTGAGAGCGCGGCGCATTGTGGCTAACTGCTAAATGCGCTTACTAAGTCGTCGCACTTACTTACTTAAAAGCAAGCGAATAAGTAAGAAGTAGATTGCGCTTTTTCTGTTAAAGTGTCATAACAAAGTGGACGTAGATTCAACAGATTGTATCCACCATCTCGATACGATACGATAAGTACATAAAATTAATACGTTTATTTGCTAATATATTTTACAATAAAAGATAAACGTATGCCAGCTGGCTACCAGCAAAAAGGTATCGCTTATCAAGGTCGGCTGGTAGCAAAGTGCGAACGCAACAAAAGCAGAAAAATACCTGTTCCTGTTGCAGTACTGACCTTTAAGCTCATCCAGGTCGATGATTTTCATTACATTTGAAAGGGCATATGCCACTTCTTATCAGTGATTAATAGTAACCTCGGCCGTATCTCTTACCTTTTTCGAGCCATGGTCAGTTTTCCGTTGAAAAACGCACATTTCTTTTACCCTTCTATGTTCAACCCCAATTTTGAAAATGTTCGCACAGATTGCTAAAATTTTGCATGTTTAGGTTTAGGACACATGGATAACAGATTAATCTTGTAAAAAAATTCCCTAAGACTTAACGTTTAGCCACAATACATCCGTTAGACGTTACAGACCACAAACGCCTATAGCTGCAGCGCGTCAAAAACGCCGGACCTCTTCGCGAAGTAGTTTCTATTGCAGACTGATGCAAAGATCAACTGGGAATTTAGTGCTTTTGGCGACACGTTTGCATTTATCCCAGGTTCGCCGTCATACAATGCATAAAACGAACGCGCGCATTAAGATTACAGCTTTTGGACCATTTATGTTCGTCACGGCGTGAGATGTGCGAGAGAGAGCACCAGCCTAGCCCGCCGGAAGTGCATCTAGGATACCACGTGAGATAAAAGCCGCGTCTAATTGATGTAACGTGCTGATGCAATTAAATACCACGTCCGGCAGGACGCGAAGTTGCGCATATAGTAAATTTTACATTCCCACGCCACCCACATTGTTTGGCAGCATCAGCAGGCCTAATGTCCCCGGAGGCCAAAAGTAGCCTTTATATAGATACATTGAGTGCTGTTATTCGTAAGCTAAGCCTACATCGTTAGGTTACAGAGTTGTTTAAAGGTTTTTTTTACAAAGTTAAAGATGTGTACAGCTTTTTAAGAAATCGCGTCTCAGAACTACAAGATCAAACCGCACAGCAACAAAGCGTTAGCCACTACAAGTCTATGCCAAACCAACAAGCCACAACATTGTTTGTTTTGATTAAATTTTATTTATTTATTTTAATTCATCAACCAGCACATATTGCACATACATGTATAACTTTTGACGAACAATATACACTGGTCAAATGGCCAACAGAAGGTTGAAAAAACCTTTTATGTGCAGCCAAAATTTTTTTTAAATATATATATTTAAAATACAGTCAAACGTGACAATAATATAAAACATACAGGAACTACGGTGCTTAAAAACTTAAACCCAAGAACAATTTATGACTTGCCCAATACGGCGAGTTCTGCGCAACAGTAGGCCCTGTGGCCAGGACTGCAAGTATACCGATCCAGTCGGTTAACCCGGCCGACTTGGGCTGTATGCTAGCTTAATTGGGCTTCGCCCTCGCCGGCTCAAAGTGCCGTCAAGGGGATGAGCTCCCTCGCAATGGACCTAGCTGTCTATGCGGAATCTTCTTCTTCTTCAATAAAGCATATGATAAATCAAAATATCGCAGATAAATTTGTCTTGTACAACGATTCCACAGTGCCGCTAAACATTAAAATTACGCTGATGAAGACTGTTTTCTGCATTTCAATCCTGCGTTCTTGCAACTGATTGACATTGCGAACTTTTGCTTACTGCACAATACGATAGGCCCTTATAAACGTTTAGCAATTTGCTGGCATTTTATACCCGTGCTTCGCATTCTGCTATGAAGAATAAAAATACGAAGAGCCACAAAAATCAGTGTTAGACGACGATGAAACCGTACTTAATATTATGCTAAACCATATTTCTAACCTTAACCATTGAAATGACGGCCCTTTGGTATGGCGGGCCGAATAAAAGTTTTATGACGGGACGTTGGCATTTGCTTGCGTAGACTGGATAAACTAGTAAAACAGCTTTTTGCGGAATTCACAAAATACCGCGTCGTTGTAACTCGCAAGCTACTCGCGTCTTTCCCAAACACGCAAGAAGACAAACCACAAATATCGATACCCCCGGAGCTCCCCTAAGCTCCAAAACAGACGAGATTGACTCTAAACAGGAAGGAAAAGGTCGGATAGAAAAGAGAGAAAGGGGGAATCGTAGGGTCTATGGCTGATATAACTTACCCATGATGACGTCTGATCTCTCTTGCGTGCTAAGCGGCAGTCGAGACACAACTGCTGTCATGCGCCAGTGTTTGAATGGAGGGGAAATGGGAAGGTGAAGTCAAGGGCAAATTGTTTCTCAGCTCCCAATAGCCTCCAGAGAAGTCTGCACTATGCAGAAGTCAGGCGTGACCATTACCGACGGTAACGTGACGATTCATACAGTTCTCTCATGCCTGGAGTGTTAGTTCTGCGTACGTGGCGTAGGCCCTAAGTGGTAGAGTATTTTATCAGTGCTGTATATTAGCCCTATAATGACCCGCTTATGAAATTACGTCATGGCTTTTTAATTTCGGCTTTACAAAACGATTATAGCAAACAAAACTAGCAGTATTTTCGGCCAAGGTTAAATTTACGACGATGCATATTGCTTAGCGTACCGTACGTTATTCGACTGTTCCGCCTTCTCCAGCAGCGGCTATCCTTTCCACCCGCCATGTACATAAATTGTCAACCGTGGCATTAAAGACGAAAACCGTTACGCAATCTCACCGACAAGCACTGATGTGATTACTGGACGTTCAAAGTCGCTTATCATTTCTGATTGTCGCTGCTGCCCACGCTGTTCATGCCAGCTTACCGTACGTCACTCAGTCAAGAGCACGCCAGATTTTGCATGCAGTGGGGGAAGGGTTCAAAAACCCCTCTGTTTCCTAGATTCGATGAAGAGCCCGGCTGCCAAACGCCTTGGTCTATTTCGAGGTTAAAATGATGCATTTTACGGCAAAAATCACACACACAAAATTTTATGAGTTGTTGGGTATTATTACGTGACATTACATAATATAAAAATAAATAATAAAACAATTTTTTTCGTCCCCCCATTCTAGTTTTTTTTGCCGGCTGCAACCGGGAGCACAGTTTTTTTCTTTAAGCTTTATCATTTTGCAGCGCATTACAGAACACCGTGTCTCAAAAATGTGCGAAATTGTTTTGTCAGAACCTCGTCAAATTTTTACCAATTCTGATAATTTGTGGCACTTAGCCATCTTTTATCTTCGGCTGTGAACCTTGGTGACGAAAGAACCTCGCTTGCTAACCTCTGTGCACTACACGTAGGCCTAATTGATGGGGTTAGGGTCAGGGTCTTGTCGTGTAAACACCCTATAATTTTATTCGTTCCAGAGATACGGGTGTTCGCGGTCAAACTGAAAAGTTGTCGTAAATCGCCAACTTTTAGCAAATGTATTTAAAATACACGTGCTAATGCTAGACGTTTGCTGGAAGTGCGCTGGACGTTTGCTGCCGTATGTTATAATGAATCTGGACGTTTGCAGGATCGTGTAAACACCCTATAAGACTCAGACTCTGTGGCCTAGGTGGGAGAATCTTTAGAGCTCACACGAAAAGCAACTAACGAATTGTCGAAACTGGATTATAGCGGTTGCCTCGCTGACGTACGGGTCGGCGTAATTCTTGCCTGTCAGGAGGAAATTAGAAACGTGGACAGTTGTGGGACAATAGACGCGACTCCGGCTGCATTATTAACGCCGTTGTTCTCGTTTGCCAATTGCCATAGCTTAGGCCAGCAGTATGTTGTAGTTAGACGCGACATTTTTCACTCCCTTAAGAGCAAGAAACTGCTGCGTATAAAGTCGATCAAAAAAAATTCAGGGCAAAACCCAACGTGAGTCAGCCTGGCGCCGTAAATCCGATTGGGGGAAATTCAGGGAAGGGAAGCTGAAATTCTCCCCGTATAGCAAAGTCACGTGGTCCGAACTCAAATGCATTATCAGCGCGCGCTGTCGACTTATGGTAGGCAAACATTAGCCGCGTAATCTCTGGTGTTTGTGGATCAAAGTTCACCATTTTTGCGTACATAACGCGGAAGGGTTTTTAGTTGATAACGTCTTTTTCCGCTTGTCGATAATTGGGTGTTTACACGATCCAGCAAACGTTTAGCAAACTTCCAGCAAATGTATTCAAAATGCACGTGCTAATGCTGGACATTTGTTGGACGTTTGCTGGATCGTGTAAACACCCTATAACTCTATCCGTTCCAGAGATACCGGTGTTCGCGGTCAAACTGAAAAGTTGTCGTAAATCGCACCCAATTTTGGACGTTTTATGCCCTTCTAAATTTTAAGAAAACTGTGCCCCCCTCCCAAAAATTTGTACGCCCGTTATCATCCCTATCTAGAAGCACACCACGTGGCAAAGTTTCATGAAGCTATACTCTCACTGGCTCCAAATTTTTTGCGGCTAATACGCTGAATTTTAAGCCATTTAAACCCCTTTTGAAAACGACTTGTAAGAGAGACCCCAGTCATTGATGGAGGTGCGCTGACAAGACTTGGTCATTTTTTAGCGCGTTTAAAAATTTGGGGGCGGAGCACCTTTTAGGGGCCGAAATGGTCTTCTAAAAAGTCGATTTGGGTGGGTACGATTTCACCACGAGATCTTCGTGATTAATGGACCGAAGTTCACCGAACTTTCTTCACCCAACGCGGGAGGAATCGCGGAAGAAAATGTATTTGTTTGATTTTGAATATCTTCATCCATTCCGGATATGTTCGCCGTCTAACTTTGAAGCCGTCAGAAATTACGCCAAATTTTGCATGTTTTGGCCCCTACAATTTTTTGGGGGAGAGCCCCCAATCGACAGCTTCGAAAACTGTAATGTATGTTTAAGCCTGACGTATGTTTTGCGGTAGCATAGCATATAACTTAGAAATTCAAAGTTTCGGAAAATCGCGAAAAACTGATCAAACATAACCGTAGTAGGCCTACTTCCTTACTGCTTATGCAGACTGTCGACGTTACGTCCACGCGTTTAGACTATTTTGGATCTGAGTCTGCGAGTAAAGCAGTCCATCGTCCACACCACACGGTTTTCAATGTTTAAGTTGCCTTCTAAGTTCTAAAATTGTCTTGCTTGCTGTTCGCTTAACGCTAAAAAGCTGTAACGAGTCGCAATAAGATTTTTCCTGCTTTTTCGCGTGACTATAAATTTCGGTTCGGTCACTGGCGGCTTTTTATCGAGTCGCTTAACGCAAATGAACGTAGGCCTATCTAATTCGTCGCTGAGGAAAACCGATTTAGCACTTAACACACTTCTTAGATTTTATTAATTGGACAAGGTCACCGAACGCTTGTAAACCTGTAATGCTTTATCGCTGTAAAGTGGGCGAAAAGAGCATTCGGCGTCTCCAGAATAATTGAGATTCATCTAATCTGCAGTAAACTCCAGAAAATCAGACTGCTAGAACCAAAAATGATAAAACAAAAGCCCAGCGGTTGCTAAGGAAGGCCGACCGTACTATAATGTACAGTGACCGGCCCTCGCTACATTTAATCCGTTATTTACTTATTTAGGCTTAAAAATATCAAGACAATACCCTTAGTTGTCATAGGCCTACTTACACTTCCGGTTATCGTAATTAAGTAACTGTTTTCGCGAACATGTAACCTATGCAAATTGCGGCCAAATAGCTGCAGATAGCGACATGGTTATTGGTTAACGTACTACAGGATACAGCAAATAGAGTTCTAGCCTATTTGTTTTTTCTCAGACAACTTGTTGCAAAGACGTACCGTTTAGCCACAATGCACAAATTACAAACAACAGACAGACAGACAGACAGATGGACGGAACCTTGTACCAAAATCGGCCAAAAACTCGATTAGGTTATTATTGTTAGTATTTTTAGTATTATTATAGGTATTGGTTGTGGTGATATTGATGTTAATTATGTGACAGTGGTTGTTTGTAATTGTGTGTCAGAAACGCCGCTATGGCTGCTACTGCATGTCGCTCCGATTCGCAACGAGAAGGACGTTGTCGTTTTGTTTCTTCTGACGTTCAAAGATATCACCGCGCTAAAACAACCTATCGAGGACGAGACCGGCAAAGGTTTGACAATACAATTATACCACAATACAATAAAATATATTATATATAGGCCTAAGCAATGCAAGATGTAAAGAATATGACGTATGCATGTAACTTAATCTGCTCTCAACGCCTGAGACTCTTAGGGAAAAAATAGATCGATAGTCGCACATCATTACATAAGCTCCGTTCACTGTTCTTATATATCGTATCATACGTGTTAGAAGCAGCGGTATGCGCTAAAAGATCGTGGTGGCAATAAGTTTCAATTTTCATTTGACAGACAGCTGAAAATTTCGGACAATTTTCGGCGAGTAGGCAAAATGCCAATTCTGCCCCTAATTTTTCCAGAATTGTGTTTAGCTCCAAAGTATGCATTTTTGCACAAAAATAACGTTTACAAGAAATTGTCCCACAATTATTTTCAATTTGTCGATAGACAAAACATAGAAAAGACAGCTAATTGCTTCTCTTCATTTTCTTTCTTGCCGGCCACTGTATCTGATTATATGATGATGCTGACACGACGCATGCGCGAACGCAGGTTTGAGCAAGTTCGTCCGTTTGGCACGGTCCGTGACCCGCAATCGTGCAGCCGCTGCAGCCGCCGGCCAGCAGCCTTCGACACAACAGCTTACAGCTGCTGGTTCCACGTCTCCCAACCACCTGCGACCCGATGCGCCCAAATACTCGCAACTCGCCAACGTAAGTAGCACGTTTTACGCTTACCAAGTCACGTCGGTCGGAACGTTTCTGGAAGTTTTTAAAAAAATTGATTAACGTTTAAAAGCCACTGTAGTGTCGGTTTCGACGAAAAAACTTGTTTATACAGTTTGCTATTTTTGACAAAGTTAAGTAAGTAAGTTAGTAAGTAACCAATAAATCAGAAGTAGCTTATATGCAGACAATAGACTTACACGTTTTTAATCAAGCTAGTACGTCACGTGCAAGTACACCATCATTTCCAAGTTACAGCACATTTGTTGTATAAAGTGAACAAAATAATGTTTGTCTATAACTGACACATCTTACGTGTAACAGCGATGGCGTGTACAGTGGTAAGTTAAAAATCCCTCTGTTTTTTTATGAACAGTTCGTATGGACCGATTCAACTACGTTTCCGAAAGTGCCTTTGCCTGCAGTAACATGATTATTACACTATCATGTGGTATGATGTGTGCTGGTGATACAGATGCTCAACTTTAACGCCGAAGTGCTACCTCAGTACCGACAGGAAGCACCGAAAACACCGCACCACATCATACTGCATTACTACGACCACGCTATAAATCTACTGCTTTTTCTATTTATACACAAAAGTTTACATAATATCATATAATACTGCATTACTCAGCGTTCAAGACCATTTGGGACTGGATGATTCTTGTACTGACCTTTTACACGTCTGTCATGGTGCCGTACCATGTCATTGTATCACACCTGTGTGACGTCACTTACAGGCGTCCGATGACGTCAAAGTTCACCTGTATGTGACGTCATGGTGCCGTACAATGCGGCGTTCCGGTCCAAGACGATGGCCGACATTCCGCTACTGGTTGTCGACAGCGTCGTCGACGTCGTCTTCTTTATCGACATCGTCCTCAATTTCCACACGTCCTTCGTCGGACCCAGCGGCGAGATCGTCTCCGATCCGAAGATCATACGCGCCAACTACCTCAAGAGCTGGTTCGTGGTCGACCTGTTGTCCTGCCTACCGTACGATGTTTTCAACGCCTTCCAGAACGTCGACGAGGTAAACGAACCGTCTATTTATAGCCGTGACGTCACTCTGGCGTCATTTTAAATGTATTTTGTTCATTTTGCATGTCATTGTCTATTACGTTTGTCTGAGAATTTTTGGTATGCATCTTTTTATTTTTTACTACCAGTATTTGGCGAATAAAAACTGTTCTGTACATTAAATCATTAAGTAAGTAAACGTATAAGTATTCCTATTATTTTATGCGCCCTGATTCTTTCTGAGACTTTGGCGCTTTATAAATCATTTACTTACTTACTTACTTACTTATAGCCGACGCGAACAAAAAAATCACTAGTTGACCGCAGAACTCAATAATACGATCCGTTAAGTCGAGTCATGATTTCGTGTTTGCAGCTTGATTAACTTGATACAGTAACATCTGAAGCTGGCTGGTTTTTTGCTGTACGCAATCAATTCTTACTTATGACTTCGAAAGCTTATTATAGCCAATTCTTATTTGCGACGCTGACGCGACTTAACTGTATCCGACTGTCGCCGACAGTTGAGTTGCGTCGGCGTCTTAAGTGTGAATTGGCCATTATGTCACCGTATGTCACGAGTTTGAGTTATTGCTGATTAACCAGCCTTAGTGTTGTCCAAACGTAAGTACCTGGACAATCGTTTGTATAAACTAAACTTTATTTCCAAACGTTTATATCAAAATATTTGCATACTTTGATACTCAGTATTCAATATTTAAATGTGTAGCCTATGGAAATGAAGGTGCAAGCCAAGTGTTGAAATAACGCAAGAATATTTGGTGTATTTACACATTAAAGTTTATGCTGCTGTTACTGTTATTGTCGATATGTTACAATATCTCATTATTTAGACCAATTTGGTATTTTTGTGTTTTGTTTGCAAACTGGCGTTTCTGCAGAACGTAAGTATGAATGTTATGCTATTTTAGTACTAATCAGTTAAGCGAAATGACAAAGTACGTATATGTGCATTTAAACTTTATTCTGCAGCTTGTTTGTATTTATTTATATATTTCAATATTTTGCGTTTATTTCTATTAGCTATTTGTTTTTCAGTCTTAATAATAAATAGTTGTAAGTATAACTTTGATTTAAATTTTTTGCGTATCTGCTGCGTATTATCCTAGTCTTGAAATGTGTTGGAATTTGTTGTCTATCACCCCATCGTTCTATCTTTCTAAGCTCAAAACTTTTTTGTAACCATACCATCAATAGACATCCGGAATTCCTTTAAACTAATTCTACGAATATCCGGACATGCTTACGGTTTTTCTTGTTTTAGTTTTTTAAAAGTTTAGTTATTGCTATATTTCTTATTTTTTTGCTTTTCTCATCAAAAACGTCTAGCTTTTCCATAACCATCTCTTTCTGTAATTGTATGATTTTACATAATGACACTTTTATTTCAGTTTTCCTTATTTTATTTTTTATCCGAAGCATTTTCAGTTCGTTTTAGTTAAAATGCTGGATTAAACTGGCAGCTTGTCTGTCCGTTTTTTTCCACGCAAATCTTTCTTGTATCGTATATCGTATCGTGTTGTATGTGCTGTTAACCGGCGCAGAGCATCAGTAGTCTGTTCAGTGCCTTGAAAGTGGTACGGCTGCTGCGGCTTGGCCGAGTAGCTCGCAAGCTGGACCACTACATCGAGTACGAGCCTCTGTTACCTGTGTGACGTCATATCTCACCTGTATGACGTCACACCTGCGTGACGTCATAGAGATGTGTCATGATGTCATTTCACATTCGTATTAACATATTACATCAAGTACGGGCCTACTGTCTTTATTACCAGTGTGACGTCACGACACGTTTGTGTGACGTCATCGCATACCTGTATGACGTCACACAGGTGTTGAATGACGTCACTGCTCGCACCTGCGTGAAGTCACATTCTACATCGAGTACGGTGCTGCCGTGCTGGTCCTGTTAATCTTCATGTTCGTGCTCATAGCGCATTGGTTCGCTTGCATCTGGTTCACTATCGGTGACTCGGAGGCACGCAAGGGAGTCCCGTACGCCTGGCTGCAACGGCTCGGCAGAGAAATCGGTTCGTAACAATAAAGCCATTCTTACGCCTTAAAATAAAAAAAAAGTTTTGAACAAATGTTGCAAAAAATAGTAAGATCAAAAAGTAAGTGTTTATGACAAAATTTGTTTGCATGCAAATTAATTGTTTTTCAAAATATTGTATAAAAAAGCGAACGAGCTAGCAGATCAGTTTATTTCAGCATCCTTACTTTGTACGCTGCTTTAGCGAGATTTGTAGAGTGTTTTCACTGCATACGTAGGGGCCTAATTGCTTTATGTTGTCGATCTCAGATAGCAGCAGCTTCTCTCGGTAAGCCAGTTTGAGGTTTTCATTATTCTGTGATAACCTCGTTAGCAAAAATCACGCTTATCCAAAAATGCGATAGGTATACAGTGCACAGAACACACCCATGTTTTCCTCAAAATGATATGCGCTTATATGATCATCATTATTCATGGTGCGCCGTTTACAATAAAAACAGTCAGTTATTACAGTGTCAGTGTTTGTTCGGATAAGAACCATAAGTTAAAAGCAGTGTTAAAATCCGCTTACGTATCTGTGTGTCTAGGTCAGGATTACGTGATGGCCAACGCGTCAGGGCTCATAGTGTGGGACGGCGGACCTTCAAGCACCATGTCCTACGTGACTGCCCTCTACTTCACGCTGTCCTGTATGACGAGTGTCGGCTTTGGCAATGTCTCTGCATTTACGGAGGCCGAAAAGATTTTCGTCGTCTTCATGATGATTTTCGGCTGTAAGTGTTTCCAGAAGCACGAAACGAATCTGTGGCGTTGTGGCAAACGAAAATGGGGAGGAAAGGGGCAACTGCCTTTTCTTCTAAATTTTGCCTCGTTAAAAAGTCGGATTTTTTTTGTCGGACGAGTTTCGACGAAAAATGCCGAACTTAAAGCTGAAATTATTCGGCTTTAAGTTCGGCATTTTTCGTCGAAACTCGTCCGACAAAAATTTCATTCTGAAAAAAAATTAAGGGGCAAATTTTTTTTTGAACTGCCATGATCTTGTCTGTTGCAAACTTGCGGCCGTCTGTTGAAATTTTTTTAAAATATGTGCAGTGTCTGCATGTTGGAAAATTGCAATTTTAAGTCTCGCTAACTTTTTTTACCCAGGAAGCCTTTGAAACTAATACCGCGTTTACACGATGAAGCAAACATCAAGCAATCATCAAGCAAATGTATTTAAAATACACATGCACGACATGTGCTTTTATAGCTTGATGTTTGCTTGCCGATAGCTTGACGTTTGCTCGATGTTTGCTCGCTGTTTGCTTGATGTTTGCTTCATCGTGTAAACGCGATATAACATATTACACGCAAATATAATTCACCAGTAAGACCTGCGCGTTTGCTCGTCATTAAATACCGATAATCATTTTGTAAATGAAACAAAACAAGTACATTTGTAAAACGCACAATATTGGCGAGAAGCCCACCGAATGGGAAGCGAAATCAATTTCCGCGGTAACGTAGATTTACTATTTTTGTTTAGAAATTACTAATTCGAAATAAGCTTAAACACAATGTCATAAATTGCAGTTACTCCATCATCTAAGAGATCTGTCAGGTCAGATGTGGTTGACTGGCCGCTGATGAAAACACGTCCCGTTTGAGCAATGTAGGCCCTATGTGTTACTTAAAACTACTTTCTGATGCTACAGTCGGGACTGTATTATTAGGAACATTTGTATTGTGTTATGATGCATCGAAAATCGTAGTTTTTAAATCTGGATAATCTGATCTCAAAGGAATTTGGCGTGATACATCTTGGAGCCGATAGGAGCAAAAATTTGTCGATTTCGGACATGTATAGATAAAACTATTTTCTACTTACTCTATAATTATTTATCAATGTCGGACAAATCGGTATTTGACTGATGGGCATTGACGAATGGCATGAGAATCGCGACACGAACAGACGTCGGTTTAATGACAATGTCAGACTATAGCCGTTTTCCGCGAACGATTTTCGACGACGACGTTTTGTCATGCACGAAATAGTTTTCGTTAATGGTAAAGAATATAAAAATTATGGACATATATGGAGTCAGTCGACGAAAATACCGCTGATAATTTTTGCAAACTGTAGCGACTGCATGAAAAAACCACATCATAGTTAAGTCAACATAGAATAGATCAGTTGCCCTATAAGACGGCTGAGGCTGGCGATGGATATAATACGTCATGCAGATGATACACAAAAATTGTCAATCTTTGACATACTGATAAAACTATTTTCTACTTTCTCCATTATCGGTGCGTATTGAATACAAGAAGCCCAGCTGTCGCTAGAATAGCTGCCGATCGTACTAGTTGTCAGTGATCTTCAAGGTCAACCAAGGTCGATGATTCTCATCTCATTTGAAAGGACGTATGCGATTTCCTATTAATGATTAATATTAGTATTGGCCGAATCTCACACCGTTTCCGAGATATGGCTAGTTTCCGTTGTAAAACGCATATTTTTCCTACCTTCTTTTATTCAACCCCAAATTTGGCACGAAATTTGAGCTAATGCTCACAAGACGCGCGAAAGCCTATAGCAGTTCCGGTTCAGTAGTTAGGCCGAAAATTTGGGTGTTCACTGTAAGTTAATATACAAATACTAAATTCTCTATCTGGATCGCATAACGATAGTTCCGTGGCGCCACCTTGTGAATGATATAAAATTGTGTCGCAGCCCGAAATCGCCAAAAAATTCATAAAATTCTCTATTTTGGCGTTGAAGGTCATTCAAGGTCATTGAATTCTGCGCCAATCGAGAGCCAGTGTACGACTTCCTATTAGTGATTAGTAGTAACCCAGGCTCTATCTCGCACCGTTACTGAGATACAGCGACTTATTGGCCAAAAATTGCAAATTTTGCTTACCCCCTTTCATTCAGCGCCCTCGTTTGGGGTGACCCCCTTTGAATTTATAGAAAAGCTTTACGGTTCCTGAAACTAGAGTCTTCCAGGCAGCCGACGGTGAAAATTTGGTGATCCTAGCTTGCACCGTTTTTGACTGATCCACCCGTGTGACGGACTCACAGACGGACAGACAGACATAATTGCGATGGCTAAAACGCGCTGCAGCAGTAGCTGCTTTTGCGCGTAAAAATGGTTTCTTTGCACTACATCGCCAAAATTTTGCATGTCTAAATCTAGTGCAGATGGCTAATTATTCGGGTACAAAGTTAAACCCTACGACCTAAAGCTTAGCCACAATACATTCGTTACAGACGGACAAACAGACAAACATCAACCATGCCGATATCTCGACCGTTACTTAAGTACGGTCGGCTAAAAATTGTTGATCTTCGACATACCGATAAAAATTGTTTCTATACCTTTTTTAGTTATTGGTGTGTATCGACTAAAACTCGCCTGTGAGTCGCATGCGACTATCCAAAACATCTGAAATCTGTTTAAGAAGTTTTGAAAAGTTTGGGGCACTTTTAACGGAAATGCTGTTCACATGAAACAAAATTTTTTCCACCCGCAGAAATTGTTTCAAACGTAAACCGTTTCGTCTGACGCCGCTTTGACGTCGCCCACCAGCGAAAGATGTCAATCAGTTAATGGCACTTTTATTCCCGGGCTTTGCTACTGCAGCAAATCAGTAAATAACTTTGATTGACAGATCGATTTCTTGATCGATGAAGCTTTGTGCTTTCATTTTGTGCTTTTGCTTTTGTCTCTGGGGCGTACAGTTATGCACTTTTGGAGAGCTTATTAATCGCAAGTATATCAGAAAATCGTTCTTTTTACTTTTAACAAAGTAGCAAAAATATTTTCTTTATTTATATTTCATTATGTAGTAAACACGTCAAACGCAAAAAAACACTTAATATAAAAGGCACAAATACAAAGAAACGAAAAAGAAGTGCTAAACTTGATTATGAATAAAAATACAAAAAATACAAAAAAATACGCCGTCATTTTCATTGCTTCTGCAAATTAAATATGTGCATTGTACTTAGCTTTTCAAACTTTTTTGGTTTATTAATAATACCTAATACTATTGCTATTAAACTGTTACTACTGCTGCTTATCGTAAGCTAACAATAATTACTAATCATGTAATAATGTCCTTTTGCTTGTCGTTTTGACTGTAGCGCTGCTGTACGCTACAATTTTCGGTAACGTGACGACCATATTCCAGCAGATGTATAAGGCTAGGACAGACCCTGATTCACCTTACTAATGTACTTCATTCCGTGTCAGTCTGACGTTTGAGACCTTCGGACAGAACTCTACATGACCGCTCTGCTATGTCAAACGATATTTCGGGGACCATCTTCCAGCAGATGTACTCGACCACCGGCAAATACCACGAGATGTTGTCCAACGTACGCGAGTTCATGAAGAACAAGAAGAAGAAGAAAAAAACAAAGTCCGGAATCAAACAAAATGAGCAAGAAGAAGAAAGTTTTAAAAAAAGTTGGGAAAAAAGTTCAAAAAAGCTAAAAAAAAGAAGAAAAAAGAAGATTCAGGGCTAAATTCGACGGAGTCAGTCAGTAGATGTAAAGCTGAACAAAGCGGAGTTAGTTCTAACAACTGGCCGTTTGTAGTGCAGTGGAGAGAGTTAGTTAGTTGCGACGCGAGTTCATGAAGCTACATGACGTGCCGCAAGCCCTCAGCGAACGTGTCATGGACTAAGCTATTTATCTTTCAATTATAACTGTCTTTCCTTTCTATTCGCCTCAAGAGCTAATGCATGTGTGCTATCCGTCGTTCGAGTAGCTGACGAACGAACAATACATAACGTGTCATGGACTACGTCGTTGCTTATTTAAAATTTAACAGCAAAAACGACGTATTTTTGAACATCTTGTACTCGTACGCCAAGTATTTCAAAAGCTGAGTGAAAAAAATTAATATGTTAAAAGGAGCAGCACTTTCGAACATACGGGTCATGGACTACGTGGTTTCGTCTCTGAAATTTGATCAGAGAGGCGAAGTATTCTAAACTTCATATACTCGTACGCCAACAGTTTTAAGAGTTGAGTAAAATAATGGGTATGCTAAAAGGAGCAGCTCTTTCCCACATAGGCCTACGTGTCATGGACTACGTGGTGTCTTCGTGGGCGATCACCAAGGGCCTTGATACTCAGAAGGCAAGTCTTAACCCCGGTAGCCGTCTGTGCGTTGCCTGCATCGGGATGCACGAAATTAAACGAAATACTTTGCGTATATGTTTTAAAGTAAATTAATAGTGACAATTAAACGATGTCAAAAATAAGTAAGTTTATATATTAAAAAGCCGATAAACGAGCGCAAGAGCACATAGGTCCATGATGCATTTAGAACTTAACAAAAAGTTTAATAAATTTACGGGAAAAGAGTAATTTGTCCTAAGGCCAGTCACGAAAATTCAATTCCAAGGTCTTGCGCTCCAAGAAAAAACCAGACAAGGCCAAAAATTGTGGCATTAAGGTCAAACCAAGTCTTAACTGTTTTTTTGTTAACACCATGCTCAGACTAGTCGCTTAAGTTGCCGGCGAGTTATTTTGACTCAAGGTGAAAATATGGTTATTTGAACTGTCTTGAATCAAAATAGCCACCGATCATCTATAATGCTGTTAATATAAGATGTTTTTAACCTTTGCGTACGGTACCTTATTCGAAAGTAAATCAGAAGTTTTTTAGACGGCAATTAAATTTTCGTTAAACTTTACACACAAAAAACGAAATTTTAAATTCCGATTTTTTTCATGTGTGTCGAACGACGTAATTTCGTTATATGCAATCTTCTTCTAGCGTATGCTGATCTTGCGAAGCCAGATGACAGAATCTTCCTCTGCAGAGTGTAGCGCCTGGAGTCCACCAGGAAACTTGGTCAGCGGGCACTCGTTGACGATATGTGACATCGTTTGCTTGCTGTCGCAAGCACAGAGTGGGTCGTCGCGTATGCCCCAGTCGTGAAGAGTAGAGGTACACAGGCCATGGCCAGTGCGAAAACGGTTGAGAAGAGACCAGTCTTTACGTTCAAGATCGAAGCCAGCAATGCAATCACACTGGGATAGCGGCGCAGCCCTGTAAAGTGCACACTGCGAAGTAAGTAATACGCCTGACAGAACAGAATTGAGCGATCGCTGTCTAATACCGGCCGGATCTTTGCACCAGGGCCTACTGTGTTTTTTTACCGGAAAACATAGTGCTCATCAACGTCGAGAGGAAAATCGGGTAGAAAATGTGCGACAACAAAAAGCCCGGCTGTCGCTGGGATATCCGACCGTGCTGGTTGTTAGTGACCTTCAAAGTCATCCAAGGATTACGTCACGACTAGCAAAGAATATTTAATCAACTTCCATATTTAGTTTAAATATTTTGAATTAGTGCTTTTTAACTACAAATGATAAAAATTTTGTATAAATTGATTATCATTTGAGTAAATTATGAGAAAAACAAAAAGGGTCCCTTTTTATGAAACACCGTGTATTGAACTTGATCTATCATGGACCATGTGTGGCGCAGCATATAACAGGCCCGTCGAGAGGGTAGGGTAGGGGGTTAACTACTTCGGGCCCCGCGACGTTTGGGGGCCCCGCCGTCGGCCAGAAATATAAAGTGCGCTAGAATGTACCATTTTGAAAAGCAAAAATTCAAAATATTTTTCCCAGAGGGGCCCCGTGAAAATGTTCGGGGGCTCGCGAGAATGTTTCTCCGGGCCCTGCTGTGGCTCTCGACGGGCCTGGCATATAATAACAAGATGAGATACCAATCTTGACATAATGGCATGTGACATTGTCAAGTGCGAACAATGAACGTTTTAAATTAGCCTGTTTCCTATTATAGCTCTCCTTCGTCGTCAGCACAAAAAAGATTATCTGTCTATTTATGTCGTTTTTTTGTCGAAGTTTAGTGAAAATTTTATAAATAAATTGTAACAAAATTTCGCAAAGGGGCGAGCATGGCTTAAAACAATTGATTTGCTCTTGTTGTTTATGCTTTAGGTGTTAGAGTACTGTCCCAAGGACATGAAGGCGGACATTTGCGTTCATCTGCATCGCAAAGTGTTTCAGGAACAACCCGCCTTTCGTCTCGCCAGCGACGGATGTCTGCGCGCTCTAGCGCTCAACTTTACCATGAACCACAGCGCACCGGGTGACGTCACAGTTACGTCACACAGCGCACCTGGTGACGTAATCTTTCACCAAGGCGAGAGCCTTGACTCGCTGTGTTTCATCGTGTCTGGGTCGTTGGAAGTCGTTCAAGACGATGAGGTCGTTGCAATACTCAGTGAGTGATACATACATATGCGTGCTCACTGACACTTCACACGGTAGTGTAGCAACACACTTGAGGTGAGATGGGATTTTTAGTGACGGTTTTATTACGATTTTTTCGTCATTCTGACAGTGAAAGAATTTCTTTTAAAATAGTTAATATGTGATGAAGTAAAGGCGTAGGCCTACAAAAAACTGCCATATTTGGGCCACCCTGCACATATTCCTATAGTCTCTGTTAATCGTATTTTTGTTATACAACCCGGAAACATGAAAAATTAACTTTTTGTGCAGAATGCTATATATGTTTTCTTACATCTCTCTTTATTAACACAGAAAGTATCCAGTACGTTTTTTGAAAATCGAAATATTGTTAACTATTAGCATAGAGCACTGACAAATCCCTGTACAAATTTCTGTTACTAGGCTAATTTGAAATTTTCTGAGATGACGCTGGGCAGTTCGTGTAAAGTTTAAGCCTGGAATAATTGGGCCGTGGCGCGCAGCATTTATTGATTTAATAATCAACATGTATACTGACATAATCAAATTATTGTTTCACGCGTCCTCGTGTGATGACCATGGTTCGAAAATTCGTGATTTTCGTTTTTACGCGCGAGAGCTACTAGCATAGCTAGCTAGCTATAGCGCGTATTAGCTATGGTAATTATGTCTTGGTATCTTGGTGTCTGTCACAACCCGGTACCGATCGGAGCCCAGGTGAGATAGAGACTTCTGGTTTTCATCATATGATAGCTAAGAGTCTCTAGTATTTAGTGACAAAATTTCATGCCACTGGGTAAAGGGGTCCCCACGAATGAGGGGGAGAAAGAAGAGCATCTTCCCTTAAAAAGGCGTTATTCTACCGCTATTGGCTCGTCTAACGTGAAAATGGTTGCAGATAGGCACAGACACTAGCGACGAGCTTCTTAAGATTGTCAATATTGATGACTTTGATTGACCTTGAATCTTAAAAATCGGGGTTTTTGGTGATTTTTTGGCGATTTTTGGCTGCAAAGGAGTGAATTGCGATTAAATGGATGGAGATAGACCAAGATTACCTGTGAACATGAACTGCTATAGGCTCTAGCGCGTCTTATGAGCATTAGCTCAGATTTCTTGTTAACATTAGTTAAGTTCGCGAATTGAAATTCGTAAAATTTCGTTATCTTCGTATGGCCATACTCGGATTATGGGTCCATTTGACTGATTGTTGTTTAAGTGCATAAGTTTATGTAAACAGGAAACAGTAAACTTACTTTCACTGCTGATTGCTTAACGTGCAGAAATTTGTTTTTCTTGAATGATAATAATGAGATCGCTGACGTTTCAGTGTGCACTTCGAAAACTGCAGCATATTAAAGTTTCAAAAATGTACAAAAATGGCATTCGTTTTTTCTAAATTCGTACAAAGTCGCGATTTTTTTAAACTCGCAAATTCGTCGTAAAATGCGAATTTTTTCAACTATGGCATTGACCTTGCGCGAAAGGTAAAGGGGACGTGTTCGGCGATCAGTTCTGGAAGGAGCCGACGATCGTTCAATCAGCTGCCAACGCGCGAGCTCTTACTTACTGCGATCTGAACGTAATCAAAAGGGACAAACTGCTCGAAGTGCTCAACTTCTACCAGGCTTTCACTCTCACCTTTGTGACGTCATAGCACATCTGTGTGACGTCACAGCGCACTTGGTGACGTCATCCATGTGACGGCCAATGAAGAAGCTCGACTAGTCGTCGGTATTATTCTACCAGGCTTTCGCTCTGTCGTTCTCTCGCAACATTCAGCTGACCTACAACCTCAGACACCGGGTCGGTCAGCCAGTCTGTTATATCTGCCTCTTGCACAGCGGAAACGCTTGCTGCAGAAACGCTAAATCCATATTTCTTGCCTTTTCTTTCTTTAGCACGCTGTAGGCATGATTCTGCGACAGAATGTTTGACTGAGCGCAGTTGTTACTGTCCGCGGTAGCAACGACATTGTAGTTTTCAGCTTCGTCGCTAAGTTTGTTTGTTTCTTTGTTTGCTTTTTTCTCTGTTAACACAATAATTCACAAATTATCGGTCTTAGCTTGATGAAATTTTGCACAAACATGTATCTCAACAACAGCAAAAATCTCATTGAATTTTAAATTTTCGGACTTCTTACCATTGCAAGATAAGGCAAAAAAGTTGTTGACAATATAACTCATTGACAAACGCAATTACCCTACGAATCATCAAGGTCATAGGTCAAGGTCTCATGGGTTAATTCTTTGTGCTTTGTGTGCACACCACAGCGGCTACCGCGGGCAGTACTAATTTTCGGTAAGTCTAGAGAGTCTATAGTCTACTTTGTTCTTTTACGAGCTGTCTAACCCCATTTCTGGAGTGCATTTGAATAATCTAATAATAGAACAGGCGGATGTGGCTAAGGTTGTACGTCTAAAGAATCGCCCGCGTCGATACACCGTTTAGCACTTCATTGCCAACTAGTCGCATCTAGAGGTGTGCCGATTAGGATTTTTGACGATCGAGTACTCGGTCGAGTATCGTATCGAGTGTTGCATTAAATCTACATAAAGTACAAAGATGACAAAAATGTGAATGCAAAAAGTCGCACGTCTGTAACTTATTTCTAGCTTGAAAAAAAAATAAATTTATGAGTTAGAATGAAAATTATCAAATAGTGCAAAAAAATAATTCAAGCTTGAGTAGTTGCTTTGCTTGCGAGCTATTCGAACAGTTCGAGTATTTGGCACAGCCTTTATTGCGTCGTGGTTGTTTCCGTCGCATTGCCCTCAGGGCAATCGCAGTCGTTCTTTTAATATTCTAGTTTTGGTATATAAAAATATCTCAGTTTCGTGCTTTTACGGAGATATTTCATCAGGTTCTGATATGTTCGGTCTAAGTGCCCGAGGAGTTTCGACAAGAAACACGAAAAGCCCAAGAGAGAATATCATAGGCCTACTCAATTTCATCATCATAATCATTTTATTTGACTCAGGCAGCATCGCCCATAAAACACAAGAACACATACACAAAACACAGAAACGCTAAGCTAAAAAAGGGGAAAAATGAAGAAAAGAAGCGTCTAACCGGCTACACAACAGAAAAAGTCAGTCAATGTTCACAGTAATAAAGTATTGCACCAATGAATTCTAACCGTTATGCCACATACAACTGAATACACATGCACCATTATGTAGAACTGTATCAAAGGCTTAACTTTCTTTTTTACATATCTACACACTTGTGTGATGTAACGGTTTACCTAGTGACGTCATAGTTTACCTGTACGATGTCATCTTACCTTGTGCTACCTAAATGACGTCAAGGGCATTAGACCTGTCGTAAAGAAAAAAAGAGCCCAAGGGCCAAAAATCGAAGCCGAAAGCCGAAAACAAAGGTGGATTTCTTGGGCAGAAGCCTGTCGCCGGGGTGCAGCCCCGGAAGCAAACGTTTTTTGGGCATGAAAACCCTCTGAAATGCATACATTGAGTATAAATTCTATTAGTTTTACTGCAGAAATACACTGCATATGCTAGGCAAAAAAGGCGACTTTGACATCTTGGGGCATGGCCCCTTTGCTCCCTAAATCCGCTTATGCCGTCAACGTGTCTAAGTTTTAATCTAAAAAGGACTGGCAAAACTGTGGAAAAATTGAATGTGCTAAATTGTTGAAAGAGAAAGCGTAATACTCAGTGACTAAAGTACGAAAAGAAAAAAAAACTAAACATAAAAGTAAAAATGTCAATTGGGTCATTTTTAAATACTTTTTACTCTTTCACGAATTTGCTGTTATTATGTTTTTTAAAGTTCTATTTTCTGCGTACCGTAATCTGCAGCTTTTCGTCAATACTCACTTGCTTCTAGCGAAGTTACAGTCGTTGAAGTGAGTTCGTGTGTGTTACTGCCCGCGGTAGCGACAGCAACAGTGTTTCATCATCGTCGTTCAGTTTGTTTGTTTTGGTGCTTTTTCTCTGTAAACATGATAACTCATGAACCGCTGCAATTATTAATGAAATTTTGCTAGAAAACGTATCTCGACAACCGCGAAAAACTAGTGAATTTCAAGGTCATAAGCCAAAAGTCAAGGTCACAGGACCGGATTTTCGGATGCATTGCCATTGCGAGATAGGACCATGCTGCTAACAGCTGCTGTTAGGCAAAGCTAGCTAGCTAGGCCGATAGCTATTGGCCGACGCTGACATATCGCAGCACGCTACGGCGGCTACCGCGGACAGATTTAGCCTTGCGCAAGGTTTGAAAGTCTAGTTTAAATGAGTTGTCGTTCATTTGTTTATGTCCGTTGTTGTTCCAGTTGATCTTCCGCAAGGTGGCCGATGTTAAGAAAGAGCACGAACTCAGCGAGAGACAGAAGAACGAAGCACCGCTCGACCTGCCTTCCGACCACCCACTACGCAAACTCATCTCGCGTTTTCGGCGCCGAAGTGATCGCAACCTGCTAGCGAACCACGGAGCCGACCCGGAAGTCGGCGGAACGGAAGACGCGTCACGACTGACGTCACCGACCACGGAACCGCTGACGCCGGCGCTAGCGACCTCCAACGACCATCTACCGTACTAACATTTCACTTGTATGACATCATATGCTACGTGCATCGCGTGACGTCATGGCGCATCTGTATGACGTCACTTGTAGCAACCTCCAACGACGAGACTGTGGCCGCCAACACTGCACTACAGCGAGCACATAGCGATAGCGTGCCGTTAACACCGACACCCATAGTACCGCCCGTGGCGCCGGTACTAGCCAAGAAGCCGCCGTTCCCGTCGGCGTCCAAGTGGGGTCGCCTTGTGTCTTCGTCGCTAGCCGGCACCGCAAGCGCAAATACTCAGGCTACCGACAACAGCAAAGCGCCGACGACTGAATCACTAGCATCACCAGCAGCAGTAGCGACTGCAGAGTCGAAAGCTACACCAGACGGCGGCACTGGAGCAAGTACTACGGCGGTGGGTGTAGCAGCGGGAGGGACAGTGAAACAGTCTCGCTGGGGGAGACTCAAGACTACGGCGTCGGATCCTCCGCGGCCGCCGTCGCTAAAAAGTCCTACCCCGACCAAAGCCCCGCTGTCCAAGGCCGTCAGCGAAGTCGCCACGACCGCAGCCACGGACATGCAGAAAACACTCTTGAAGGATGTAGCATCCGGTGCGGGTGTTACGGTCCACGTGACCAAACCGGAAGCGAAACAACAACCGGAAACCGTTTCGCTCGGCGACCTGCGCAGTGAACTGCACGCCGTGACGGAACAGATGCAGCGCGTCGAGGTGCGACTCGACGTCATGTTTCGCATGTTCAGCACGTTCATTTCCGGTTCCGGTCTGAAGGCGGCGGGGACCGCAAGTGACGACGGGACGGGCGTGGAGGTGGTAGATTTGACCGGGACGGTTGTGCGGCGATCGCCCGACCCCCGGTCACGTGGCAACTCTGTTGACATGACCCGCGGCTTTGGTTCCGTGTTTTCGTCGCGTCTGAACTCGTGCGCGTCCGAAGACGACCTGATCGTCTCAGTGAACGACGTTCCCAGTAACCACACGACTTCCACTGACGTCACCGCCACATTTTCGCC
>Ga0209367_1000366_pt1 | contig 42552 bp, 17 predicted proteins | sample WorMetLIZISLAND2_FD_187412 | JGI IMG/M metagenome (GOLD analysis project Ga0209367, IMG submission 187412) | Marine gutless worms symbiont microbial communities from Max Planck institute for Marine Microbiology, Germany - Olavius geniculatus... ... | reverse complement strand
GGAGGCTGGTGTTGTTGCTTGGAGCTGGTGGTGAACACTTCGAACATTCGCAGTGACAATGGAATTCTGGCATTTGATCATTATTTAGCTGTGTTGTTTCAACAATGTTATTAAATTGGTGTTTTAGCCGGAACATTTTTGAATGTTGAAAAATCCATAGGCGGTCATGTTAAAAATCTGTAACTTCATCGTTTTTCAATAGAATCAAATTCTACTTGGCAGTTAGATGTAGAAGGTTCTAATAAATAAACGTGTAAAAGTTCAAATTAAAATTCCGGTTGCTGAGAAAACAGCAAAAAACTTTAGGGGTCCCCTTTTTTGCCGCACCCTGTATATATATGTGTGTGTGTGATATAATCATATTCTACTGTAACAGCCATACATTTTTAGTGTACACTTTTGAGTACAATAACTGTTAAAAGTATATCGTGTTGCCGTACTCGAAACTGCATAGTTACACAGACCTCAGCATGTTAGTCCATGTTTGGCATTTGATTACACATGCATGTCGATAATCAACCTATGTGAATCAGAAGATTTTACATTTTAATGGACACATTTAATGAGTTTAGTTAGTGGTTGGAACTTCTATATCAAATAGTTTGTTAAGCTGTTCTTGTGTCTAGTTCAGCAGTCACACCCACCAGTTGTTTCCGGTGGTTAGTCTTTTGTTGTTATGCCTCTAGTTAGCTATTATGTTGTGTCATAATTGCTGTCTAGATTATGACCTATGATACAAAAAAACTACATCATACAGCTGAACTGGGTCACTGTTTACATTGCCAGTTCTCTTGGAGAATAAACTTTTTCCTTGTGTCCATTGCCATTCATTCAATACAGGAAGGGTATCCACGTCATGAAATGTCCAGCTCAGTAGTTTCTAATAGTTAATCCTTTGGGTACTCACTAAGCTATGGTAACTGGAGTACAGGGTGACCACTTGTCTGAAAAACAGGGAAATGTCCCGAGGAATTTTTCAGCTTTCGTGGTAATGTCAGGGATTTCAGTCAAAATCAGGAAAATGTCAGAAAAAAATCATCAGGGAAAATTGCCCTAAAATTCTACTAATAATTGCATCACAGGCTTTTTAGTATCAGTTACTGTACACCAATTATTTTATGTTGTTTATTGCTGAATTTTGCTTACTTTTGTTCTACTTTATCCCTTACATCTTAGTTTGTACTAGGGTTCAGATATTCTAGTTGAGTACCAGTTAAATTGGTCAGAAGTGCCGCAATTGGTCAGGGAATTCAATAGTGGCTGGAGAGTGGTCACCTTGTGAGTACACAGTTGCACACTTTTGACACTAAAAGATGTCAGACTAATAGAGTATTTACAAGAATGACTGATATGTGTGGTCTGAAAGACAGGTGACCTGTGCAGCTCAGTTAAGACCAAGATTTATCAAAGTACAACAGCATAAGGTGTTAAACTTATTCTATTTTAAAACTATGAAAGATTACAGTAATTAGCTTATAGTAAGCAGAGTTGGGGATGTGAATCAGACAGTGATTGGTGACAGATTTCAACGAATCTGGGGCCAAATGTTAGAAACTTAGAATAAGACATTTTCCAAAGATCTTCCTATATCAGATGATTTAGGAATGACAAAGTTTTCTTTTCCGAATTTTCAACAGCTTGATTTGCGTTTCCACCTTAATGACGTAAGTACCTTAGTTTCAAAACTTTTTAGGAAAACTTCTTATCTTGGCACATCGACGGGAAACGCAATTTACACACCGCTTTGTTGTTCAAGTTGACCAAACGTCAATTTGCTTTACTTACTCATTGTTGATTTTACCGCAGCATCACACAAATAACATATGACGTCACATATGACGTCTAAAGCAAAGTGTCAACATTGCATACTTTTACAAATTTCGTTTTTAAACACAGCTTTCTCCATGTAGGACAAGGTTAGTGCTTTCCTACATATTTGCCTAATTTCTTCTAAGGAAGTTAACAAAGAAGTTTGAAAAATCCGCATACTTTCCTTGGAAAAGAAGTCTTCCAAAAAACATGGAAGTTTCGAAAATTTGGCCCCTGATTCTAAGATTGAGAATAGGGCCAAAAACAGATTGTTTTTGTCATCTTTACTATTCAGTGATATTATACAATTATACATGCAAGCTGATACAACACTGCTTCCCAAAGTCAGAAAAAGACTTCCATTTTAATACTATTCACCACATACATATGCTAAAGCAGCGCAAACCGTGAAAACGAAATGTTAAAACTCACAATACACACACACACACACACACAGAGAGAGAGATGATAAACACTTGCACACACACCAAAAATCACCATCACATTAGCATGCATTTACTATGGCAATCAATCAAGCGTAATGCAGAAATAACTGAAACAAATGAAACGTCTGAAAGAACTACTAACATCACATCATATCCGTCGAGCCCCATAATGCAACACGTCCTACCACACTAACAATCAATCTACTAGTACAAGACAGAGGTATTGCTAATGCCAACATATATACAAACAGTACAGCAACCGGAGCGCCATCTTACAACACGTGTGCAGAAAAACGCATGCTAAAAATGTCCACGGAGAAGCCAAGAGCAATAATTCTTCTGCGTGCCTGCTAGTATAACCTGACGTCTGTGTAGCACAACACAAGCACAGAGTCTAATGCAACATACAGATGAAGTGATAACTCACAACACTGCATATAACAAACAATCTACCGTTAAAGCTTACACAAGTCAAATGCTAAGTGATATTATGTTATAATTGTTACTAAATGCACTGCCAATTACAACAATAGACAGGTCACTGACAAACGGCTGAAGTATAAAAAAAAACAATCAGTTCGTGCAAATACATGCAGCAGAGCAAATAACAGCCTACATATTTAACAGAACCGCATTTAAGCAAATGGCGGACCAGTCGCAATGTTACTGGGTGAAGCTACACACAAACAATATGCAAACTGGTGTATACATGCTAGCAGTTCCAACGTGGAAACAAACAAACGACCGAACGATATCACTGCTATGTTTAACGACGTTTAAACCACGCACGCACACAATACCAAACAGTCAAGTGAAAACATTACGCCGACATACGACAACTGATAACTGACCGACCGATGTATAGACATACAAATATCACATTGACGATATACAACGAGAACCCTCCGCAGTTCCGGATGATCTGGCATGCCAGGCCAGGCCTACGATGCTCAAGTTGAACCAACCGATAACTTCATATTACATACATACACGTGTCAACGTCAATCAACCACACAACCTGAAACACCAATACCACACTAATCTTTCACTGATGCAGTGTGCAATCTATTAACACTTCTAGCTTTTCCTATGCAGTTTGCTACAGATTGTTATGACATTACAAAAGCCCAGTTACCTACACTAAACTACGAGTGCTGCGTTTCATTGCATTAAGGACAACATGCTGTCTTTTATGAATTCCATTGTACACGCATTGTAGCGACTGATTATGATCATTACCATTAGGCGAATCACGATTCTGCCTATTCTTGTGCATTTCTTGGTAGTGCGATTTATCTGGCACATTTGTGCCTCCCGCTTTTAAACTGTTCAATGAACTTAGATGCCATTTGGCAGATGAGATAAAATGACACATTGTCCGATGTGGTCCCTGACCCCAATCGCAAGAAAGATTTGGGATCAAACCCCCAGCTAAATCATGCAGTTGCTGCAGACTTGTAGAAAAAGATGATTTATGATTCACTAAGTGGCGGCATCGATCAGCGATTACACTTTTACCAAATATTATCAAAAGTATCTTCATTCTAGGCTCAAAGTCTCAAGCATACAGACCTAGAAAGACATTATCTGTAGCTTGTTATGACAATGAGCACATTTAGTGCCAAATGATTATTATTTCATCAATTCACAACTAACAGATCTGTTCCAAGTATTACTAAAAATACATGGATAAAGTGGTATGGTGATACTTTATGCAGAGATCATCAGCAACTATTAAAACAAGAAAAGCCCAGCTAACGCAAAGAGGAACGCACATCAGCGGTGCACGTTTTACTTTAGACCCACTGCGAACAAAATCTAAGCTCACCGATCTCAGCAATTAATGACACTGGACACAATAATTTTCATTCATTCACTCGCATACGACAGGTGGCGCTACTGGTCTCGCACCGCTGCTGTTGTTCGACTGGCTGAAAGCGCAAATTTTAGAGGCACCCCTCTTTGATGCTTTAGTGCGCAGGCCTCCTTCAACATAGGGAGTCGCGACTTGGACCGTTGAAATCTACACTTAATGCTGAATGCAGGTTGTCTTGGTCTATCTTTAGTGATTTCGATGCAATTCGCTCTTGAAATGTGTCCTGCAGCCCAAAAAAATCGCCAAAAAATCCATAAAAGCCCCTATTTTAGTGCTCAAGGTCATTGCTCTTGGTGCTAATTGAGAGCCAGTGTACGACTTCCTATTAGTGATTAATAGTAACCTAACCCCTATCTCACACCGTTTCTAAGATACAGCAACTTACTGCTGAAAATCACATTTTTCCCACCCCCTTTTCATTTAGCACCCTAGCTGGGGGTGGCCCTTTCGAATTTATGGAAAAAGCTTTACTGATCCTGAAACTTGGTCTTCCAGGCAGCCTCCGGTGAAGATTTGGTGATTCTAGCTTGCACCGTTTCTGACTGATCCACCCAAGTGACAGACGGACAGAACTGCAATGGCTAAGACGCGCTACAGCAGCAGTTGCTGTTGCGCGTAACAAGTGCATGTTACTTACAAGACAGAGTACAGGCACAATGTTGTCCATCACTGCACACAAAGCAATCACACAATGTCAGAACAATCGATTAATCAAACAGGACAGCAAAAAACAGAAACATAAAGGTAGTACATTGTGCAAGGCAGTAGTATCATGCAGCATTAGGGTAATGAATGACTACTTTTTCTAAAATCACTGTCAGCTACAAGCTTGACCAATAAATTTCTAGGATGCCACACATTGACCAAATGGAAAGAATGCTACTCCAGTCAACAATTACTCACAAGTACAACTCATAGTGGGAGTCAAACTTAAGCCATTCAGACTACAGCTTCCATCACCTAGCCATGCTATACTCCCATAATAATTAAAGGCCAAGTCGCATCAGTTTACGTAACTGTTATAAAGCGCTAATTGGCTTAATCAAATGTTAATTTGTCAATATTTACTAATGTTCCTGTTGCCAGTGTTATCCTTATACTGTAAAAATAAAGTTCAAAGTGGACAAACGTGACAAAACTGTGATGTCACAAATAACTATCAGTGTTAATGTAGCGGTCGACAGCATTTGAACGCTAGCAGTGTTGAGTGTCGACGTAGCATGGTACCAGGCAGAAAGACTTCGCTTGCATTTCGAGAAATCGCTGTCATACTGGATGTAGGCCGACTGTATGCCCTTTCTGTTGCACCAATCGTCGACAAATTTCGACTTTTGCTTCCGGAATGCAAGCGAGTTTCGCTCTCTAAGCGCGCGCTGCATCGACGCTACGACCAGCTCATAGCGTGAAACTTTCTCGCAGGCTGTAATACACGCTATAAACAAAGCGTAGTAGGTGACGTCATCATTTCGTTCACACTCCATTATTTTTATTGATATTTATGTAAAGCGATGTTTTTATTTCAACTGATCAGCGTATTACGTACTCTTAGTGGTGCTTGCCAGAAATGATGATGATGATCAGCGTATTATTAATTAGCATTATATTTAACACATATTTAGCCAATATCGTTTTTTCACGCGACTTGGCCTTTAAGGACCGTCATTATCAAAGTTAATTAGCCCATGTCCAGAATAAGAGCACTGACAAAGAGATAACTTACAGCAGTCATTTCAACTGAGCTATTTCAAATGGGTAGATAAAAAACAATTCTCGAGCTTTGCATGATCTTGGCTAGCCTAAGAAATTACTGCACCTAGTACCATTTCTACTTTGCAGATATTTAATTAGCCAATATATCCAGAAATACTGAAAGTGAAGAAAGAACAGCAAACAAATGGTTAATTGACATTAAAGAATGTAAACATTCTGCTAGCTGCCGACTATATAACAGCACAGGCAGAGATAGCTAGACAAACCATTACACATAGTGGGTGACAAAAAAACAAGGACATCAGATAAAAATGAACGAATATGAAACTTTTTATAAGCCGGATGTCCTTCCTGACATGCAGGACAGAAAAACTAATCACAAAAAATGCACTACACCAGGTTATGTTGGGAGTGCTATGATAAAATTATGTATGCATTGAGACAGAAACAAAAGAGAGAATGACGTACATTTTGTATGTTGTTCTCATTCTGCAGCTTCTCGTAGTGTGAAAAGTCATCAAATATCGAAGTCGTATTGCGATACTGGTGGATCACTCGCAGAACCTGGCAGCCTTTGTCAGGCAGCACTTCCTGAGTGTCTCGTGAATTTGTCACCGGCTTCCCTTCGTTGTTTTCCAGGCGGATGTGTCGCAGTTGGCTGTTTGGAACGTCTTTCACGTAAATCCACTTGACAGTAAACTGTCCTTTCCACTTGTTCTGTGTCCAGACATTTGCCGACGACTGGTGATCGACAGCAGATGTCATCTGTGCTACACCACAGAAATGGCCGCTGCCATTGACGCTGAAGAACAAGTAGATCGGCCCTTTGCCCTCGCGTTCACGGTACGCAGCATCAAGTCGTTTGTTTCCGTATTCTGTGCTGCACCAGATTCTGTATTTGATTGATCGATGAATATCGTCCTCAGCATAACTCTTGATAATGAAGAAACGGGCACCTTTTGGATTCAATTCAAACTCCTTTGGGTTATACCGGCCTTGGTGTGAGACGGCCGGTAATGAGGTCGTGCCATTTGCGTCAGACGATGAAGGCACATTTGAAGTTGCTGGCTGACCAATGGTTGATGATCGTGCCGTCGGCCGACGGCGTGAGGCAGCCCACCCATCGTGTGCCTGTCGGTTATAGTCGCGACCATCCCATGCACTAGCGTCTGAACCAAATGACTTACCAGACTGCATCGACATGCGAGGAAACACGCCTCGTGACCTATAGGTTGCCGGCTGTCCTGCAATTGCTGCCCATGTTTTTGCTCCCCCTGGCGAACCATTTGACACTCCATTACTACTACCATCAACCATTTCACTAGCATGATTAGCAGTGTCCACAATGTTCATTCCTTGCATGCCCTGCTCAACAGCTCCCACCGCCACATCCGATCCCATATTTTCGGAGCCACCATACACCGGGAGAGCCTCCATTGTATAGTACCCTCCAGCCGCTGGTGCATAAGCATTGCCTAGTCCATCCTTAACAGTCGGCTGGATTGTCGGTGCTGTTCCCCACGCACTGCCATCCGCTCCCGGAAACCATCCGTACCCATATCCATAATCTGTCATGACTGTTCCATAGTCAGAGCCATAACCATAAGCCAATGCTGCTGCTGACGCCGCATCCCCAGTTGACCATACATTGCCAGCTGCTGTCATATCATCTGGCGTATAATAGGGATAGTAGCTAGACATCAGACTGTAGGGATCCACAGCCGTTGTTGCAGTGCCATATCCCGTCTACCAGACCCAGACCACACACACAAATACACTGACTCACTGAGTGAAACAGGTGACAACAAACATGATACTGACACAGTTTACATGGTTCTTGCCCATATGTCAAAATCAAATTCAAGGACTTTTCAAGGACCATACAAAAGATATATAAGACAAGGAGAACTAAATTAAATCACACCAGCACTTTTATAATCATATATAAGCAGGTGCAGTTCACATTCGACAATTTAACACCTTCAAGCATTAATCAAAAACTGGAGTTATCGGAAAAATTTACCAACTGCATCAATAGTTGTCAGTCACTGAATCCAATTACAACCTTCGGTCAGGGTGTTTTAGAAAATCAAATTCAAGCACTTTCAAGGACCTTCAGACACAGATTAAAGGACTTTCAGACTCATGTCTGTTTTCAAAGACTTTCCAGGCCTTGAAAATCTAGAAAAAATTAAGGACTTCCAAGGACCTGCAAGAACCCTGAGTTTATGTATAACTGATGAATGGCAACAGGCCACCGCTACATACAAATGCTCATGGCTGCCAGCTAACAAAGTAATAGGAAAGTACTGCTGTCCTATTGCAATGCAATGCAGCAATAAAAAAGTGGACAAAACAAAAGGGTCATCATATTAGAACCCTCTAATGAATTCATTCATTACTTCTTGGTACATTCAGAACCCAAACAACGGTGCAAAATTTCATCCAAATCCATTAGTAACTCTTTGCATTATGCTGTGGACAGAATCGAGTAAATAGCTACTTCCTGCGATGGAGGTATAAATAATAATGTAGACAATAATGACAATACTGCACAAATAATACACCCAATAATATTATATTGGACTATTGGTAGTAAATTACTTAAAATCTGTAGTCATAAAAACTCATATGCATAGTTTACACTAGAATTCTAATAGTCATGTCAAACCACATCATGACAACTAGGCCTATATCATGTAAGACTAGCTTACCATAGTGATCTGTGTCGGCATATAGCTCAAATCAGTCTCATTACCAGACACCATGTTCACTGCAATCAAAACATGCACACAAATACATCATAACATATGTGCATTAGCTGACCACGACAAATGACATCTCCTGTAGCTGAAGAATGAATTGCTACAAAAGAGCAGTCATCCAACTTCAGAGATGGGGCCAAATAAAACAAATGCGCTAAACCACCTGTAAGCGAATCTGATCTTCTCTAAGTAAACTAGACAAGAAACTGGAGCTAATGCTCGTGAGACATGCGAAAGCCTATAGCAGTTCTTGTTCGGAAACTGTCAGTCTATCTCCAGCCAATTCATCGCAGTTCATTCTTGGAGTGTGCGCTGCAGCCGAAGATCGCAAAAATCAATAAAACCCTTTATATTGGACATTCAAGATCTTTAAAAGTCAACGATGTTGATACAACTAAAAAAGCTCGTCACTAATGCTTGTTGTGATAGGCAGCATGCCGATGGTGATCTGCAACTGTTTTAACGAAAGACTGGCTAACAATGGTAAAATAACGACTTTTACGAAGGTACCGATTTGATGCCCTCCTGCACAGGTTTTTGTGAACCTGAAAAATCGAGACTTAGACCGTCGAAATCTACGTTCAATGCTGAAAATTTCACATGCAGCTTCTCCATGTTTATCTCAATTGATTTTGGTGCAATTCGCTCTTGAAATTGTCTTGCAGCCTGAAATCGCCAAAAAATCCATAAAAAACCCTATTTTGGCATTCAAGGTCAATGGTCATCCAAGGCCATTGAATTCGGTGGCAATCAAGAGCCAGCGTACGACTTCCTATTAGTGATTAATAGTAACCTAGGCCTATCTTGCACCGTTATTGAGATACAGTGACTTATTGGCTAAAAATCACAAATTTTTTCTACCCCCCCTCTCATTTAGTGCCCTTGTTCGGGGTAACTGCCTTCAAATTATGGAAAAGATTTATGGTTCTTAAAAATAGCATCTTCCAGGCAGCTGATGGTGAAGATTTGGTGATCATAGCTTGCACCATTTTTGACTGATCCACCCGTGTGATGGACGGATGGATGGACAGACAGAATTGCAATGGCTAAGACGCGCTGAAAGCAGTAGCTACTTTTGCGTGTAAAAAAACTGATTCCTTATTTTTTGGCAAATAAAATTTAAAGGCAGATTCGACCAGCTGTCACTTTTTGGGATAAGGGCTCTAGTACTTGGTCTTTCATCTGGATATCATCCATCAGCTTGAATAACCTAATATGTATACAACAGCAACTTACCCTGATGAGTCTTTGACCTCTAATGAAATGATGATCAACACATGCAAAACACACAATACACAACCATCAGTTTACACACTAAATTTATTACATTTAAAAAAAATAGAAGCTGTTTGAGCAGACTCTGTTACTTTCTGTCAAATTCACACAATCCAAGTCTGAGCACAATGGCTTTAAGCCCAAGTCTGAATCACGAGGTTTCGAGTCTTGAGTTCAGGTCACAAGGATTTGAGTTGGGAGTCAGTCCAATAAGATTGACAAAACAGAACATTCACAAAATTCTGTATTCACAATTTCAGCATGCAGTGAAAAACAACACAACAGAACGTTAGAAAGTAATAGAGATACACTGGATCATTTTTGTGGATAAAGCTTGGATCCTGGATACATGGATCCAGCCAGATACTGCATCTGAAGAACCGGGTCCTGTCGGACCTGAATCCCAACAAGGTTTTGTATTCAAAAGATCTCACAATACTGGTCATAAAATTAACCTCTAATGCGCTAGTCACACTAATAAAAGCTGAACATGACTGTTTTAACGAACTGTTTGAAGCTCATCAGCATCACTCACAGAATCTCTAAAATTCTCCAAGTTCATCTGGCAGTGCATTCCAGACTACTGGACCAGCAACTGGAAAAGTCCGACTGCCGTACGTGTTGAGTCGACAGTGAGATACAATTTGCAGAATGTAGCCGATGTCGAGATGTGACTTCAATGGCTGGAGTTATGTTTATGTGATCAGCGAGGTATCAAGGTGCTTGTACATGCAACTTGAAGGTGACCCTCTCTGGCACGACCAGCCAGTGCAGTTTGTCAAGCAGTTATGCAATGTTAGTGAAGCAATTAGTTAAAATAGAAAAATCAACATGGTGCTGTTACTTCCAGGTCACACAGCACTGAGTCTATGTCCAGTAGATCCGATCCGAATCAACAGTGTTCGAGTACAAGTCCGACTCATAACGGCTCGAGTCCGAGTCCCGAAAAATAACCAATCGAGTTCAACTCGAGTCCATCGTCGGACCTGAGTACTCAACGGTTTTAATGACATAGATAGTACTGTGCTTTCAATAACGCGACTGACCTATCACTATGAGTGTTATGTTTATATAGAGGGATGATGGTAAAAGGCAATGTGTGGATCTGTGGATGTGCCAACGGGTTAAAGACGGATGAAGATGCGAAGGTCATCCACCTTTTACCCATCGTACGCAGCCACGCCTCTAGACCAATAAGTGGCGTATTAACCTTGCCACTAAACTAGCCGTCGCACTGCATTTTTCGCCTGGATCTGGATAGTTAGTCGGCAGGGCCCCCAAACTGGGACACCATTCACAACACCCTAACCTCATCACTAAGGGTGCATTCACCTTGACGCTAGTCAGTGTGAATGTTAGCGTGAATTTCAAATATAAAACAATAGTAGCTTAACTTTTAGGCCCTACCACATATAGGCCTATTTGACTGTAACATTTTACTCTTATAGTCTCAGACCTATATGAAAGCTAGTATTTATTTACAATAAGTACATGTGCTACATGTTGTGTTGTGTCATTCATGCATTCATTCATATAATTATGTGCCTGACAGCAGCTCAAAACACAGCTGACAAAGGTACGTGACATTTGGGCACCAAACGTTTGGGCATCATGATTTGTAACTGGCATGCTAATGAGATTGCCATACTTTGCACATCGTTCAACTTAAAATCGTAAGTTGGCAAATCTGGCTCTACAATAATAACTTCTTGCTGCGCTTAGTAGTCATCGTTGCCATCATCCATTGTCGTTCGTCATCGCATGACATCATTGTACGTCGACGTCGTACGCTGTTGTCACGCTTTTCATCGTGTGTTGCTTCTTCATCGACAGCGCATAGGCTAGTGTCTAGGCTTATGCAGAGTATGAAAAGTAAAGAAATTCGCAGTGGCAGATTTCAAACGACTGTCAAAAACGCCTAATGTAGTGCGTTTTTGTAGGCCTGAAGCTATTAGGAGTTAACTTTCTATACTTCATAAGAAATACTTTCATTATAAGAACATTATTGCTAAAACGGCTGTCAAGAAACGCGGGTCACATAGTTAGTGAAGGCGTAATACTAAATCAACGTAACGTAGGCCTACCAAAACAATGCTACAAATTAGCTTACTATCTTAAGCCGGTGGCCACAAACTATGACAAAACTCAAACAACAACAGCATCATTTTCCGCAAATTTTCATTCTGCAAAATACACCTTTATTCAGCAAGTTTTTTCCGCAACGAAAATTCCACAAAATACACCTTCCGAAAATTCCACATTCCGTAAAGTACACCTTCCCGTTCGATTGCGCGGGGTCCGCATTTTAGTGGTCCGCAGTTTACCCACTGGTCCGCATTGGCGGTTCGCAAGTTTTCATCCGCAGTTTACCTGTTGGTCGATCCGCAGGTCTGCAGGTCCACATTTTACCTCAGCCCAGCAGATCCTCTTATTACCCACAGCCTATATAGAGGTGCAATCTAGTATTCTGAGCATTCACTATGTACTGCATAATACCATAAACATTATGCCAACACACTTTAGATGGTCGTTTAAATACAATAAGTACGAAAGAACGAGCTCCAGCGCCCTGATTCTTTCTGAGACTTTGGCGCTTTATAAATCATTTACTTACTTACTTACTTACAAATACGCACATGACGACAGAGGTCTACCTGATCGACGGTTGTAGACATTTTCCACGCAGGGTTACTCGCTGAACGTAGCTTCCAGTCTCTATTTCGCCTTATTAAACTAGCAAGCAAAACAACGACATATACCACGTCCTCATCTACTCTACTGCTACTAAAAAGAAACGATTTTTATTATCCACTTCCGACTTTATGAAAAGTTTTTCCACGAACTATACAACCTTTAGTTCGCATGTCTGTCGTTAGGCGCCGTCAGTGATGTCGCAAGGCAACGTGTCCAGAGAGTAATAATGACTGGGCTCTATGGGCGAATGTTATAAAGTTTCGATTACTTTTTCGGTGACTTCGGTTATGACGCTTTCGTAATCTACAGCTTTTTTCTACAGATATCTGAATTTTAGTTAAATCGTACTTTTTTCGCGTGTTAAATGATAAAAAAAGGAATTTTAGCTGTCTGGTGAATTAATTATTTATGTGCGCTAGAGTTCCACTCTGTAATTCGTATTCTGACAGTCATTAGCACTCCCTGCAGTTTGGATATATCTTCCGTATGGGCCTATACTACGCCATATGCATGAAATAAGTCAATAAAAGATATTCAAATGACGACCAATCTGTGAGCCTAATCCCGAAACAGGATCCCGGGATTACAAATTTCTCAATCCCGAAATTGAAAATTCAATCCCGGGATTGCAATCACTGGTCTGCACGTTTTGCACGTCTTTATAGCTTTAATCACTTGGACTTTATCGGTTATCACAACTTACAAGTTCAACCACTGCACACGTATCTTGCACGACATTACAGTTACACAATTCTCTGAGAATTTGTGCATTATCGGAAAAGAAGAAAACGAATAAAAGCCTGAGAAACAAAAAATATAAATATAAATTTAAACATGAAAAATGTATTGCACTGTAAGCTTGATAGCGCCAAACCTATTTACTAAAGAAATATCCATATCGTCTTTGTTCGATTTTTTGCCATCAATCGTATCGAAATTGTGGCTATTGACCCATCACTATTCGTCGTCCTCGCAGAGTTGACATGGCGGAAGGCCACGGTGTGTCTGTGGAAGGTGGAAAGTTGTTAGAAACTTCTCAGACACCGGCAAATATGTCTGACGCTGGCGATTCACCGACATATCTTCCGACTCTCTTGATTGTTGTGGGCGAGCCATTGAGTGAAACGCACAAAGACACAGTTAGAAACAACATCGCAACAGGTGACGTACTTCAAATCCATGTCGTTTGTGAAGGTGTCTGGCTTTTTCGCCCCTTTGCCGGTTCGCCCCCTAGCTTGTTCGCCCTCTGTCTCTTTTGTCCCTGGCTCGTTCGTACCGTGGCTCTTTCGCTCTCTGGCTTGTTCGCCCCCTGGCTCGTGCGCACCCTGGCTTGTTCGCCCCCTGGTTTTTTCGCCTCCTCACCTTGGACGTTTTGCCCCTGTTAAATACCGATAATTCGACATTGAGGTTTAGACAGTTTATGCATGATGATAAGAATAAAAGATTGTGTGAATGTTTAATGCTTTGTTTAATTCTGGAATAAAATCATTAGGCCTACACACGTATTTTATTATACAGAGTTTTAGTACGCTTTCTCGCCTTAGAATTAGAGCTGTCACAGTTGACACGTTAATTAACGCGTTAATGCGTTAATAAATTAACGCGTGTTAAAAAAATTAACGCGCATTAAAAAAATTAACGTACGTGTAAATTTATTTCATTTAGTTACTAAATTCTGTGCATCAAAAGTTCAGATATTCCATTAAACTGCGGTTATATAACAATCGAACGAAATCAAGTTTTGTTAACTAGTGGTCTCATATCATTCAGTTCATTAGTCTTTGAAGCCAGTGGCGTATTAATATGTCAGACATTAGCAGATACTATGTATGTTATTAATTATTAAAAATTACTTTATTTATTGAACGTCAAATCACCTGCATGCGTTTAAAATGCATTGTATCTGCCAGGAAATTTATAAGGATGGAACATAGCATCAAATTTGCTGTTATTCATCTACATCGACATGTGTGCATGTGTGCATGCATGCATGCAGTTGCGTCCATGGCGGGCGGAAAATAGTGTCAGATTTGCTTACGTTACCGTTCGTGTGGATGGAAAATAACACCGAGCTTTGTGAGTTGTGCATTTTCCAGTGTTCACAGTCACAGGACTTATGCCAGTTTTCTGGACCAATGGTCCACGTGCAGCAGTGACGTCATGCATCTTTCTGCATTTGTTTTAGTATAACAGTTCAGAAGTGAAAAAAATTGTCAGTAAATCAAATGAATCTCTAAATGAATGAAGCTCAATTTGACATGGGATTCAGTCAGGGGATGGCACTAAATACCGAAAACTACTGAAAAGCTTTTCGGTATTTTTCGACACCAGATACCTAACTAACCATAACCCTTAACCCTAACCGAAAACCACTGAAGAGTACCCAAAACAGCATTGGTTGTTTTTAGTACTTTCTGGTACTTTTTCGGTTATTTCAGTAATTAGTGCCAGCGAAGTCAGGACAGTAATCAGAACAAGATGAAAGTGATTCAATGCAAGCACTGGCACAAGCAGTCGCTTTTCCACACGTGCATGCATCTTAGGCATGCATGTTCCCAGTGAAGCTGCTAGCTGATTGGCTACAGGTTATGGCTGCCATTTTGGATGATATGGTACATGAGTTCAAACGGCAGTATGCTTTGGGCTTACAGTATCGTTAGGGTAGGGTTAGTGTCAGGGATGGGGTTTGGGGTCGATGTAGTGAGTAAGTAACAAGTAGTGGGAGCATGCGGTGTGCATGCCTTTTTCTGCAGAAGAATTACTTTTAACAGTGTTTCGTATGTGCGTGTTTAGAGCTGCAAGCTTGGGATGCCACTTCTGCTGTCTGCAACTTGAATGAGCAACTGGAAATCATTTGCAGCAAGCAGCCCGAGATAAAGTCTGGGACCAGTGGTAAGGTTCACCACTACCAGTAGCAGCAGTTCTTTCTTTATATGTTGCCAGTTGTATTAAGTAGGTTTATTTTAGTTTGAGTCTACCATTGCCAAGGGTCACCAAGGTTCTGTGTCTGCTATAACTGGACAGATTTTATTACGTGGACTCTTAAGCGTATCACATACAACTGGTCGAAAGGACACAGCCTTCCTCATTTTCCTGTCTAGATTCTAGATTCATCACATTGACCGTTGGTTATGGTGCCCGTTACTCTTTATTTTTCTCAGGCTGTTCTATCAAAAAATTATTTAATAGACTTGTGTGATTGTTAATAATTCTAGCAGTTTTGAAAAGTGACGTACACCAGCAAAAAATTCCTGTGCAACGATGGATCATAGAAGCCAATCGACAGTGTCATTAGCAAATGTCACCGTTAACAGTCAAAGGATTTACCATCTAATGACTTGAACAATTTGCACCAGCACTGTCATCGCAAGACTTGTCGCAGTTCACCTTTAGTGGACACTGTGAACATGCAGTATTCACACTCGATCGACCGCCAAGTGCACTAGAGATTTCTTCGAAATATAGTGTGCTATATAAATGTTCACTTATTATTATTATTACTATTATTCTTGTTTAAGGAATTTGTAATTCTGGGATTCTGTTTTCTGCATTACGATTACGAATTGGTCATTATTTATTATCCCTATTGACTACACTTACTTCATGCATAGGATACAGTAGTCTTTAATTGGTATGTGTATGGAGTGACTGTCAAAATGCTAATTGTATACAGAAAGCACTTTTGCATGCCTAAATAACTTTTACGAGATGGCTGAAATTATTATTTTATCATTTAACACTTTATAAAATACTATTTCGGTTTTTTTGTAATTCCGGTATTGGGATTTCACCAATTGCAGGATTCGGGATTGGCTAAAATAAAATGGCCAGAATGCAGGATCCTGGGATAGCAATCACTCTATCTGTTATTATTGGAGTTTTGAGGCAATCCTCTTCTAGTTCCTGTTGTATCATTTCTTGCAATGTCTGGTTGTTGTTTGTGACTAGGTGAGAGAGAGCTGACGTGGAAAACTGATGCTGTGATCGTCGATGTGTTGATCAGTGCTTGCTTGCACACAGTGGAAAATAAACTTATCCAGTTTGCCAAGGTTGACTCCAGCTACCGATTTCTTCTCTATGCAGGCCACTTGATTAGTGAGACTGGCAACTGGCTGCTGCAAGATGGTACTCTGTCGTTTCAGAGCTTCATGAAAGTTTTCAGTGCCGGTTGTGGTGGCACCGGTCCAATAGATGTGGTGTGTCATAGTGAAGACAACTGGCCCTCGATTGTACATACAAAGTCTGCCAAGCGTATTAGGCTGATTGCGGAGAAATGTGCCATAACTGAGAGAGGTGCTGAGGAGAGCGGATTTACAAAATTTGCATCTTCAGTGGCATCCTATATAACGGTCGAAGCGACGCAGCAGCTTCTGCAAGGCACAGATGTGATCGGTGTTGTGCCATTCAGTCGTCCAACCGCCAACATTTTCCAGGGCGGGAATGGCATGTCGGCAATGTTTGGCGTACGTGGCTTTAGCATGCTGGTGGATGTCGGCTTTCCACGTAGGACATGCTGCTGGGATTTCGTCCGTCACATGGACCGCATCGACGTCATGATACTGCCACAGATTGGCGAGACAAATGTGCTTGGTGCATGGTCATTTGCAGAGCGTCTAGCTGTTGGAGATGTGCGCACAGCTGTAGGTCAAGTATTCATCAATGCGAGGAAGGCTCCTGCAGCAGGCAAAATTTCTAGCAGTGGAGCAGCCACTGACATTCACAGTGCCGAGGAGCAATCAAATTCACTTCCTCTGTCTGTGAATAAAATCGGCATGTCAGTCATAGAGTGTCTAGAGAAAGCTGACATACTCTGCGCACCATGTGTAACAAAGGCTCCATCACAGGCAGTCAACCTTTACCACAAAGTTGGGTTCGGATCACTGGATATGTACGTTCTTAATCCAGTTGCCGACAGCGACAAAGATCTCAAAGAACTCCTTGCAGAATTTGGGAAAACATCAAAGTTCTTCAATGACTCCAAGTGGAATGACTTCATGTCTGCGAGCATATTGGTTGTCTTCAAACCTCAAAAACCAGGTGATCATCCAGTTCGTATCTTGTTTCCTGGATCTTCACAGGTCATGCAGCTGTACAAAAGCCTCGACAGTCTAAAGACAAATCCTCTGTTTCGGACTGAGGATGGTGTGACGAGAACCACTGCACAGAAGTCAGCTGGAGACAAGGGAGCAGCACGACTTAGTACTGGTACCAGCAAGTCAGGCCCTGCCCCTGCTAGGCCTGCATCTACATCCGCATCAGCTAGGGATTCACACTCATCGAAAGCTGTCACAAAAACAAGTGGAAAAACAGTAGTGGGCCGCAGCAGCATTTCTGCTGCAGATTTAAAGAAAACATCTTCAGAATCTGCAGCTGTTAAAAGCCGTGACCAGAAAACAACACTGCGAGATGCCAAGCCTGACGTGAAAAGTGATGCTGCAAAGCAGAAGGATGCTACGGCTCATCCACCTACCACTACCAGTACTCCAAAGAAAGAGTCACAGAAAACATCTGCACCAAAAAGTGATGCCTCGGCCACTAAAGGTGGCTCAGCACTGTCGGCGAATAAGACACAGGCAAAGGTGATGCCATCACCGATCAGACAGACAACCCAGTCACCAAGACAAAACAATGAAATTTCAGCCGATGTGCCAGCATTGATGGAAGTGCCGGCAAAATATCCAGTTGCTGATAAACCGGATGTGAAACAGGATGATGTCACTGCATCAGACGATCAAGCTGATGTCATTCCACAGCTTGTCTTGTGCGCCACAGAGCAGGATAAACCCAGTGAATCTGTGGCTGATTTGCAGCAACAGGGAGATGATCATTTGATGGCAGGTGCATCAGAGACTGCTAGGACAGTGAATGGTAGTGAAGAGAATGTCGCTAATGTGGAAGAAAAGGTCGCTGATACAGAAGAAAAGGTCGCCAGTGCAGAAGCTTTGGCAGCGGCTGAGTTGGCTGCTGATCAAACTCCACAAGCTGGAGTGGAAGTCGACCCCGTACAGTTGTGGGAAGCTCCACAGGGTTTGCCAGCACCGGCAGATGACAAAGGAGCTGGAAAGCTGGCACCAAAAGACCGTGCCTCTGCTACAGCCGGGAAACGGACAGACCGTCCAACTAACCCACCGTCATCAGCAAGACCAGCCAGCTCCGCTACTGGAGGCTCCAAGAAAGCTCCGCCTCTGAGGGCAATGTCACCACCATTCTACGTTGATTTGGCCTACGTTCCGACATACGCCATCAATGGGTGTGACGCCGAGTTTTTCCGTCGCGTTCGTTCTCGCCACTACGTTATTCCCGGCAGCTCAGCTGATCCACATCTGCTGTCGATGTTGGCTGATGCCAAGTCTGCATGGGATGGTGAAGTGGTGGTTATACCCACTGGCAACACGGATGCTCTGATCAGATGGGTAATGGCACATCATGAGGAGTTGGCTGCGCTGAAGATAGAAGTGAAACCATCCGTTGCTCGCAGCACCCTGCAGCTTGACCGTGGCAGCACTTGCTCAGCTTACCGTCTTGAGTTCTGAACTTAAACAAATGACACTTACCGAATCTGCCGATTTATCAAATGCTGCTTTTTTCTAGCAATGATGTTTATTCTTGCTTACATGACATAGCACATCTCGTTGCATCTTTGACATTTTTTGCTGATTGTGTGCACTATTATAAGCTGCCTCTTGCAGAGCATTTTGTGTTTCCAAAGTATTCAAGTGGCTAAGTTGTTGTGCTTATGACTTGTGTTATATTATATGATCTAATAGGTTTATGCTACAGTGCAGGTTTGTCTTTTTTGGTAACAACTCAGATGTTTGATATAATTCCTCTGATAACAGCTAATAATTATCTGTTTGGTTGAGAGCTGGAGAATATGCCTTCCATACTGCTAAAGTGTTAGTTTGTTAATGTTGTTTTGTGCCAGATTTCATTGGCTTGCTGTTATAGTGTTGTATAAGAAAACATTTAATCACTTAAAGAAGAGAGATGACATCTTTGTGGTGAACAAATGAACTGCTTGCTATTTGTTGTGAACTGCACTGTGTGTGTTCAGATACAGATGAGCTACTTGTCTGTTGTGTTTGTTGATGTACTGTTGCATCCTTGGAATTCTGTAATTTGAGAAGCGTATCATTTTGTGCAGAATAGGCACTCTTGTGCAGAGTCCTAAATTAACCGAGTTTGCACAGAATTAACCAATTTGGCCCGCAAAAAATTACTTTAGTGCATAACTGACACATTTCACCTTATACATTTTATGCACAACAGCAGAATGCTTTACGCATCTCAGCCATAGCCTTGGCTAGTTTTTTTGACACAAAACTTTGTGCCCCTGGGTGAAGGGGGTTCCCTTTGAACAAGGGAGTCAAAGAGAGGTACCCCTTTAAAAAGACATTATTTTGCCACTGTTGGCTTGTCTGGTGTGAAAACGGTTGCAGATAGGTATAGACATGCTGCTTATCATAACAAGCACTGGTAACAGGCTTTTTAGATTTGTCAACATTGATGACCTTGAACCCCAAAATAGGGGTTTTAGTGATTTTTTCACAATTTCTGGCTACAGCACACATTTCAAGACTTGACTTGCGATGAAACAGCTGGATATAGACCAAATCAACCAGCGTATTAAATTTTCAGCTTCAAACATAGATTTTAGTAGTCTTAAGTTCAAGGAGGCCTGTGCACGTGAGCGTTAAAGAGCGGTACTCCCTTAAAAAGTGGTTAGTTTACCATTATTGACTCATCTAGCATGAAAAACAGTTGCAGATAGGCACAAACATGCTGCTTATCATAACTATCATTATTGACGAGCTTTTCAATGGTGTCAACACCGATGACCTTGAATGATCTTGAACCCCTAAAATAGGGGGTTTAGTGTTTCTTTTGCAATTTTCGGCTGCGGTGCACTTTGCAAGGGTGAATTGCAATGAAATGGATGGAGATAGTCCAAGATAACCTGCGAACCAGAACTGCTAAGGTTGTCACCTGTCTCATGAGCTTTGCGCAAATTACTTGTTATTTTTGCCAGACTGGTACATTGTTTTTGTACAGCAAGATAACATTTTGCACTAATTTGTTATTTGAAACAAACAAAAGTTCTGTGAATTTGTGCACATTTTGACGATAAATTGGTTGGCTGGGCAATTCTTGCACTAGCAGTGTGCTGAGTCAGCTGACACATTGTGCAGAATTGAATTTTTCCACAGAATTCCACAGGGTCCAGTGTATTGGTAGATCTGCTGTGTCACAGAAAGATATGATGCTTTAGCACTAGCTTGAGTTACAGTGTTTGTGTGCATGTTTTTGTCTGGTGTTTTTTTTTCACTGACAGTCTACGTTATTGCTGTCTTTTGATTATGCTTAGTGAAAATGAAATGCTGTGGCTTGTTCCAAGCTATGAAAGCTACAGAAAAACTGACAAAAACTACTCATTATGATTAAATTACAGTTAGGTTTGACGTTGGCAAATACAAGCCTTCTTGGTCCCACTTTTTAAAGGTTTATATCCAGCTTAAGATTAATACAAAAATATATTGACTTTGTTGCAATTTATTTTGGTGATTTTTCGTTGCTGAGCAGGTTTCCGTGACATGGATTTTGCATTAAAGCAGTGCCAGTACAATCTTTAGTGCAGAAAACCTCATTTTTGTATGTTTTTGATATGCCAAACACGTCATATGCCACAGATTTTCACAGTTTTGATGATTTTTGCTATAAGTAAGCCCGGAAGAACTGAATCTGTTAGGAAACGTTGCAAGATCAAATGAAGCGTAGTATAACAGTCGGTGAATGGATGAGCTGTTATTGACAGAGTGAATTGATAGAGTTCTGGTGCTGTGAATCTTAGCGTTGTTTTATTCATCGGTCAAGTCCACCGGTGCATTCAGTTGCCAACTAACTTTTTAGCGGAAAATACCAAATGTAGCATACGTATTCCGTCGATAAAAAATTCCGAATTTTTAACAATACCGTCTACAATAAGAATCATTTGTTACTGCCGAATTGGTGCTCAACTGATGTTGAAATAGTTTACTGCCAATTTTGAAGAATTGTGTCAAAGAGTGCCAAACTGTCGAACAAAAACTTTTTATAGAGTGTTAGAGCAAACTTCTTAAAAATGTCAAATTTAACTTATCTGGCATTTTAAAATGCTAGTCGGCCACTCTTTCAGTGCACCGGAAAATCCACCGTTGAATACAACAATGTGATGATACTTTGATGATTGTTTGGATTTGCCTTATAACTGCAGATGGTGATAGTTAGTTGTGTATTCAGGCCTTGATCTTTGTGACATGATTACACTGTAGTACTCGGTGCATTATTATGTAAGCGAGTCTTGTGCACGTTGATTGTATTTGTCTGGAGCCATACTGCAGGCACAATCCATTGCATTTGATTAGCGGTATTATGAAGCACAACAAACCATTTCATTTAGGTTAGACACATTATTGACATTAGTGACACTATACTTTGTTTTTTAACATGATTCATTAGTATGCAGTAAAAGTGTTGTGTGACTCTAAATGTTTATTAGCCTATAATTTGTGTTTTTTTTCAAATTTAGCCATAATATTAGTTCGTATGTGATACAATCATACCTGGTATTTGTTTATTCTTGCATTATCGGTAATAGTTGCAATGTTTGACATTGTTAAAAATACTAAGTTAAAGAAAAGTCTAAAATAGTAGGCTAGCATATTGTATCATACCGTATTGCAGACATTTATTGTGCATTTGTGAAGCAGTGTTTGTAATTGTGCATATTATAATCATTGTCTTAATTATTTTGTAACTTGTAGAACTTTGAATGTGAATTCTATGTATTATGAAGAAGTTTATCTGTTGTGCCTCTCTGTGCAAACATCTTTTCATGGCACTTGGTGCATTCTGCGTTGAACTGATATATGATGGCTAGCAACCAACCCAGTTCTCGGAGAAAACATTTCACTGGGCTTTTTTGATATATGCCCATTTTACGGACAGATGTTCAAAAATTTACATAAATTCTATTAAGCTTAATTGGGTGTTATACCATAGCAAATTAATTAAACAATAGTGTGTCCTAAGTAGTGTGACATTAATGGATATTTATGAGCAAATTAGTTTGTTGCATTTAGACTCAGCTCCACGTTACTCATTGTCTTAACATTTTTGTACATCTGTAACAACTGGAATCTAAGCTAGAACGTCGCAGGTGAAACAAGACTGATAGAAATTCATGGAAAATTGTGGCTTTGATGAAAAATTAGTTCTTTGATGATGATACCCGATTTTAGCGAAGATGAGACGATTAGGTTGGTATTTGTGATGGCTTTGTGATTGTCCATATGCCCTCCATATGCCCTTCATTTGTTTCTAATCATTTGTTTATCATGTGAAGTGCTCTTACGTGCTGTCTGTTGCCTGTTCACTTGTCGTGTTTGCTTGTAGTTTTTTTTTGCTGTCGGGTTCGTTTCTTGATGTTGTTCTTGTTGTTAATCATGACAGTAGACACCAGGCCCGTAGCCAAGGGGTTTAATGGTTTTGATCGACCTCCTCCTCATTAACCAGAACTAAGAAATGTTGCATAAAATAACGTTAAATATGAACATCAGATGCTGTTTTCAAGCTCAGAATGCACAGAAATGCATTTGCAGCCATTTTTTCCTCCGGATATCATTGGGGGAGCTTAGTGCTCTCCAGACCCCCTAGCTGAATTATTGGAAGACCACAAAGCAACCAAGGGAGTTTGTGTCTGGTTAGGGGCCTGGACACCATGCCATTTGTGTGTAGATTTTTTTGTAGGTGTGTCGGATGAAATTATTTCTAGCTTTTGTCTTTGGTGTTGTTGCATTTTTGTGCACTCTTTATTTTGTATTTAGATGCATACAATGTTGAACAAGTTATGTGTAAACAGCTGAGTGTGTCTGATATGCTTGATCATGATTGCTGAAACACTGTGCTTTTGTGTTTTTGTCACATTTGATGCTGCTTGAATGTGCATACATCTGCCAGATAGCATAGGTTTTTGCAAAGGTATGGTTTTGTAAGGGCTGAGCTTTGGATTATATTCAGGCCTAATCTGTTAGATTTGCAACTGATCCAGATCAGGTAACTTGTTTGCAATGCACCCTGCATGAGTGCATTGCAATTAACCTACCCGGGGTACACTAGAAATTCTACTGACATAGGGAATTAGCACGTTTATCAGCACGTGTGGCAGTTTCGCTAGTGTCACATGGTCGACTGAATCTTGCACTCTGTTGACTGCTTTCTCGTTCAGTATTCTGTAGATTGTCACTGTATGAACTACACTGTGTCTCAAAAAAACGTCCCACTTTGTGATTGTCCATATCTTCATCAAATATTGACCGATTTTCAAAATTTTTTTACTGGCACATTTTGTGACAAGTAACAGTAGTGTTATTATTAAACATACCACCACACCTTAACTGCGTCTCTACACTACCATGTGAAACTCTTATTGTCAAAAATGCCTAAAATGCTAGTAATACATATGCAAAAATCATTTTCTAAAAACAATCTTTCAACAATTTTTATATTAATATCTAATAATGTTTAGTTTTTGATACATTCCTTGTGTTTCTAAACGAAAGCAGATGATATTATTGTAAAAAAAATAATTTACTATGCAGTGACAATACACTGGTAATGTAACGTGCATTTAGCAATGGGGACAAGGCTTAAATAAGAACTGTTTTGAGTTCAAAAATGCAGTTTGCAAAGAATACTGGCAAAATTTCTTGAGATAAACAGAAACATTGAAGGACTGGGACACATTACTAAAAAGATTTGGATAACAGGAAGCACTGAACAAAGGCATGAGAGCGGGAGATTGAAGCATGCACGTACTGAAGAGAACGTGACCAATGTGGATGAACTGGTAGCCTTACTAAACCACAAAGGCCAGAAACAAACACTCTGTATAACACGCCAGATATCCACAAAGACGGGTCTAATACAGCATAGCATTGTACAGATCATTTGTCGCGATTTTGGTCTGAAGTGTTTCATCTTCCAACATGCCTGTTGCTTAGTATTGCTAGTTTTTTTTGCATTTATACTTCACAAGGTAGTGTAGCGATGCAGTTATGGTGTGGTGGGATATTCAATAACTACTTTATTGCAAATTGTCCAAAGAGTGTGCGAGTGAAAGAATTTCGAAAATTGGCTAATATTTGTCAAAGATATGGACAGTTATGAAGTGGGACATTTTTTTTAGACACATTGTAGATTATTTTTCCCATTGAAAGCTAAGCAAGATGACCACAGCAACGTTTATTCGGCGGTGAAAGTTATTACAATTTTGTGTTGTCTGGTGCTTTAAACAAACTTGTTTGCTTGGTGATGTTATGTATTCATGCATCTTAAGTGATTGTTAATCGTTTGTGCACTTGTTTGTTTGCGTTATATTTCTGTGTAAACTGTTCAAATGCACTGGAGTCAGAAAAGTAAAACACGTGTAAGTAGCGTATTATGAATGACTGAATGACCGATTTAATGAGACGCATCAAACGTGCATCAAACACTGCTGTGAGCAAATACGAAATTATAACACTGCAGGAAATACACCAATAAAAACAAACACTGAACATAAACTCAACTAACACTACACTACACTCAATTTAACATGTGTCTGTTGATAAATGAAGTCTAGAAACTATGAAATTTACATTGTGGTAAAATAATATGTAACACTCAGAAAATAAACCAAACTAAAATTGCCTACACATACTAAATTAAACTAAACAAACATTGTTTAGAAATGAAGCCTTAAAAAGATTGGAATTACAGTGAGGTAGAACAAAATTATGACCACATTTCAATATTTCATTTTCGTGTTCGTTCACAGCAGGTAGTATACCAAATAGAATAGACAATGGTGGGCTTTTTGCATATTGTAGAAAAGATATTTACTAGCATTATCGAGTAGACTAGTTACCTCCATAATTTTAGTAGTAAAACCGTATTGATATACTTTTTTGAAAAAGGCATTAATTCTTTCTGTAAGTTCTTTATTAAGAAAAGGGCCCCAACCTGGAAGAGCATACAGTATTCTACTTACTACAATAGCCTGAAAAACTATCTAATTGACGATAGTTTAGGCCCTGGTCACGGAGTCTATTTAGCCAAAAAAATATTCTCTCTGACAAATGTATTTATTCATTTGTTTCTAGAACACCAAGCAGTTCAGTATGAACCAGAAGGGCACTCAGAGACCGCAAATCTCGCTGTCAATATTGTTTTTCTGCGTTGTGTTCGCCAGGTGGCGGCAATAGCAAAAATTTATTTCTTTGTAATTTCGGTGAATTTACTGAAGTCTAACCTTCCCTGAAAATTTTAGCCAAGTCCACCTGTAACTTTGTGTAATCATGCACACAAACCATCGTCGTTGTAACTTATCACATAACTTCCTTGGCGGGAGTGATAAGTGCATACAATCAGTTGCAGTGTTTCAAGAGTGACAGGCCTAGTCATAGTCAAAGCAAAAGTCAAGTGATTTACAGAAGTCAAAGCAAAAGAAGGCAAGTGAATTTTAACTTATTTGACGTTATTTCGCCACTATTGGGTCGTATAGAGTGAAAACGGTTGCAGATGAGCGCCCTACTGACATGCTGCTCATCGTAGCAAGCACTAGTGACTAGGGGTATCAACATCGATGACCTTGAACGACCTTGAACTCCGCAATGTCCCGTGAACAGTTTTGTCTCGTGATCATCATCATCACGCACGTGCATCGGTGCAAACAATAAACACGCACAACTGCGCGGCGCCGCGGTGGCGACTCACGCAGCTGACGTCGACGCCTAACGGCTACAGCAGCTGCTGGCCAAGCCGGTCGGTCGGTTGGTCGGCAGCACAAAGGAAAGCGATGCGGGGCGTTGGCTTCCGCGCAGCGCCACCAGCAGCAGTTATACTATGGCGATAGTGGCTGGTCTGCAGCGAGTGAGCGCGCACTTGTTCCAGTCGGCTAGGGCTAGCCCGCCAGCCAGGCGCCGCCGCTTCATGGCATATTGTTGATGAAACAGCAAGCGGCGTTCAGATACAGAGATTGGAGGTGAATCGGTGCAATTCAATACTATCAGCTACTCGGACAGCTCGACTGGATATACAGGCTGTAGTTAGTGAATGCTCTTATTGTCTACTAAGCGGCCGAATCGTTACTGTTCTGCGACTTCATTCGGCAGAGTAATAATTAATTTACTGGACGCTGTTCCGTCGCCGATCTCTTTAACTGCTTCTATTCTCTGGTCCGCGCTTGCTCCTTGCCAGGTTTCGTTTTCTTTTCATCGCCTCTGAGCAGCTTATGTTTTCGCAGCGGCCTGTATTTCTTTCCCTGTGTGTTTTCGGCTAATCGTCTCAAGTCAAAAAGTTATGAAATACTTGCTATGATATCACTAAAGCAAAATGCTACTTGTGCTAGAGATAATTCAATTAATTTTGGGAGAAGATATTGATTTTTGTAGATTCTGCATAACTGTTTTAGAAAATTTTTTCGCTATTAGAAATTCTGAAGATAGAGCGTAAACTGAGTTTAGCGCGTCTAAACGATGTAGGACATTGCCTATAAAAGCGTTCTATTAAGTTATTAAATATTAATAGCGACCTATAGCATAGTGCATGGCGCGGTATTGCCACAGTAAATCGTCTGTGCGCCTGTCTGTTTTTCCGTCTGTCTGTCTGTGACGTTCATGCATCGTGATCATATACCAGTAGGCCTACTTGGTAGGCTGGATGACTTAGAATTCTGTTACACACATCACTGGTTGTGGGCAGGGTTAAAGCTCCGAAGTCGGCGACCGTGTAGGTCTATTGGTTTTGCGGCGTAGACTCAATTCAGCTACGTATTTATCATCAGTGTAGCTAACCTGTGACGTCAGCCGGTAGCACGGTTGTAAACGCACACAACATCGCGCGGTGTTTGTTGCGACAGCAGGGCGCCCGGATGTGATGTGAATTAACCTGACGTAATCGTATATGCGTTTTGTAGATTGACTTCGCCGCATCAGCTGAAACTACATCCGACCTTGGACCGAGATGCCCGTGCGTCGTGGTCACGTGGCGCCGCAAAACACCTTCATCGACACCATCATTCGAAAATTCGACGGACAAAGTAAGTTGTTGTTTTTTGTTTTTTCTGGCAAACATAAGAAGTAGCAATTTGCCAACTGCCGGGTCGATCATAAAAATAAACCAACAGTAGAGACGCATTTAGACATGTTTAGCATTTTTTTCGCCAAAAAAGGACTCCCACAAATGGGGGTCACCATATGTCAGAAAATGTCGGACAACAGCGCAACATTTTCTGGCTTGTGGGGCATTTATGGCGTTTTATGACATGTAAAGATTTAAAGTTCAGTTGAACACAATATGGTCTGGCCTTTAGAGCTTTGTACGCCGAATTGAAAATTTTGAACTTTACGACGTTAATTACTTATTTATTTTAGAAATCAAATTCGTGGGGCCTTACATTTTTACCAAACAGTAACTAATCTAGCTTTGACGAACACTAACAGGATGCATAACTTCATAACAGATTTCAAAACTTTCTCCATTATTGTCTACGATTGTAGCAAGTATTTTTTTAACAATCTCGTCACACTTCAAGTTTAAACTTGTCCTGTAGATTGTGGCTTTTGCAAGACAAAATAATATTTTAGCTTTACGAAGTAGTGGAGTGAAGTGTTTTGGGGTGACCTCACATAAATTACTGTAACTATTGTTTGCTTTGGCAGATTTACTTGAAATCTTGCAGTTTGATTGACAATAAAGAATGCATTGTTGATACGGACTGTTGCCAAAATCGGGTGTTTTCTGTTAGAGTTACGAAAATGTACATTAACCGCAGGGTTTACTTATGTAACGCCACATTGGTAACGGTGATATTTTGTTATCGATATTCAACAATTTGTAACTCTGCTCAGAAATGATATTTTTAAACGAAATTTGGTGACCTTTTTAGTAATTTATTGGAAATTAATCGTACGAATTTTTTTTTGAATTCGTTTAGAGTTGACATTTTTATTGTACGATGTCTAGGGGGTTACTTTTTTCCGGACACAGTGTATGTTGCGTAAATCGATTGACAGAATGTTTAGAATCGATCAGTAATGATGTCGTTACTTGTGTGATCTGTCATGTACATTTTGGACTTTTTGGCACTATGTATATTTTTATTTTTTGTTTGCATGCGAAGACAGTTGTTTACCCTAAACTTTGAACCGTGGAATTTAAATGTTTAAGGCTACAGTTTTAAAAATGACAATCAAATAGTCAGCCGTTAACTTTAGTGCAAATACTTTACCAAAAAGCAGTTGAACTTAAATTTGATCATTGCTTTTGATAGAAAATTTATGCTCACATAATTATAGAAGAAAGCAAGTACGCCATCTGTCGTAGGGCTTCGAAAAATATGGGAATCAAAAACAGATTTGTTTTGATCGAATTTCCGAGAAGTTTAATATACCTAGATCCGTAAGTTAATTTCTGTTACTGGCAAGCAGTTTATCTCTTATATGACTCTCTTTCTACACCTGATGCCTTATATTTGCTGGAGATGGACCGAATTCCGATATTGCATAAATAACGCGAGGCTATAGGCTACACGGCAATCAAAACATAGCTAATAGGTTTTGTCACACGAGCTTCAATAACCCATTTAAAAATAATTTTAAGTAATCTCAGTAATCTGGTGGACGCATGAAATAACAGGAAACTAAGCCTACGTATAGCGCTGCGTCGCCCACCCAAATCAGCACTCGCGCCATAGATCAGAAGTCATCAATGAAGAATGATCGATGATGCATATATGAGGCGATTAGAATCGACGCAGTGGCCTAATTACTTTCGTAAAACCTGGCATTAATGCCTACAGTTAAGAATCGTGTCTACAGACAAATGCCAGCGAAAGAAAATTTAATGGAAATAAGTCGAATGTTACAAAATGTTATGCAAATGAACTAGTTTATGCGTCTCCAATGAGCAAAATTGGATTATCCGTCACTTTTGACATTTTAACGGCACACGATTTACGAAGTTTGTTTGTCTCTGTATGCCGACTTTGCGAAAAAAAATATTGCAAAAAAATATTTAAACAAGGTGACGAACTTTAGCTATTGAAGTGGCGCGTTCTGGGGGTTCTGTAGCTACTATAAAATTTTAAATCCACTTTGAAAGTAATGTTTGCACTGCACATTTGACACAATCAGTCAGTCAAGCCAGCTTTCGAGCCGCAGTTCTAGAGGATTTAGACTAGTTCTAGATGATTTAAGCCACGCTAAACTTTCTGTATGATGATTATTATGTATTATGTACATGCATGCATTTATGTTTACGCATTTATGCGGCGGCGGCAACAGACCGCAATTTCGTGATCGCCAACGCGCAAGTGGACGGTCGGCCAATTATCTTCTGCAATGACGGTTTCTGCGAGCTGTGCGGTTACACTCGGGCCGAAGTCGTGCAGAAACCGTGTACCTGCGACTTTCTACACGGACCGCTGACTAGCGTCCACTCGCTGCAGGTCGTCACGGAAGCACTGACTGGCTCCGAGGAAAAGCAAGTCGAGGTCTTTTACTACAAGAAAGACGGTTGGTATTACTGCCTGTGACCGTTTCCGCGAGAAAGTAAGCAACTAAGTAAGCAAATAACATTGCATGAACGCACCGTACGACCGTTTGGAATTTTCAGGCAGCTCGTCTCAAAACTTTTCTGTTGCTTCGCTCATATTCGGAGACGCTAAATTTGCCAAAAAATGAATTTGCACAGAAAAAAGTGGAAATTATAAGGAAAGGAAAATTCGAGGAAAGAACTCACAATTCGCATCCGTGTGAATTTATAACGAATGGAATTATCCAAGAAATCAAAAAATGTATGTTGCAAGGAACGGAATTTGCAAGGTTATGAATTTTTGCAAAAATTAATTTATTTTTCCTAGCATTTTTTGTTCCTTGCAAATTCCGCATTTCGCCAAAATTGACCATTTTTCTTTCATTTTTCCTTTCTTACAAATTCATTTTTTTTGCAAAGTGAGGCGACCCTAAACCGGACCGATCGGACATTCTACTACAATCGTGATACTAGAAATAAGCTTATGTTTGTTGTTCAGGCTACAATAAACCTATTTACGATGATGATGATGATTACGATGATGAGGAAAATATAGTGAAGTACATAAGTAAAGGAATGATGACACTGCCATACTCACTTTTTATGACATTCAGACTTAGTCTTAAAGCAAACATGCCAATAATCCTGTCTGGGGATTAAACCTAGGCCCAGCTGATGACTTTTCAGGCTTATCGTACATTTTTGGCAATAAGTTACCCCCGACCTGCCCAACGACGCAAGACTATTAGGCCCCATAGGTAGACTACCATATATAGTATATACACCGTGTCTCAAAAACAAGCAAATCGTGGGATTTTAAGGCTGTTGCAATATTTTTTAAAGCGCATGTTGAAGCTTTTGAAATGCGGCATGCACACACAGCATAAGACTGTTGAGAATTCAAATTTTTAAATGTCAGAACAGGTCGCGAACAAGCCTGTCTACCATTTCGTGACATCATCACCTTATAAGACCGCGATATATCTGATCGGGTGGCGTAGACGCTTATACTGGACACCAGTGTCACGGTGTGGTGTATCGCGCCAGTGTCATCCTGCTGAAAACGACCCTGAGAGATATCATACAATACAATATCCTGCATGTCGCACGCATGGATGAAATATCATATGACAGTGATGACTGCGTTTGGTACGCGCGGTCTGTGAACGAATCCTCTTACGAATTCAAATTCTTAGACGTAATCACATTAAGCTGGTATGGGACGTAACTAGGAAAGTACTCGTAACGTTTCTTTTATAAAATTGTACAGTGTAAAATTATTGTCAAACCATCAACAAAGACATCACCGAAATAAAAAAAAAACTAAAGAAATGGCGAATACGTCAAGAGTTGCAATCATAATTTTTCAAGGTAATGCTGTAACACAAACCACGTCAGTGTCAGACATGCTAATTTAATTTTCTGTTTTTATTATAACGCGTGTTTGCCAAAGATTGAGAAGGTCAGTTGACATGCTGTCAAAGTTAGGCCCTAAGCTTGAAAAACCTCAAATACAAGGCTGATCTTTGTGACGCAGTCTATTGTATAGGCTTAATGATAAGATGTGTATGCTTTCTTCACTGAAAGGCTTGCTAGTCGAAATTAGATCCCCATGTAATGTAGCACGTCAGGTGCGTGTTCCAATCTCGTGTTCTTTCCTTGACATTTACTTGAGTGGAGGGGCACTCATAAATAAGCAGATTTCTTGCAGAAAAAAATGATGAGCCATTTTTTGTGCCGATTTAGTTTTGCCTAAAGAAAAATTACGTTTCTACTTGTGTTTGTTTGTCTCTTTATTTGTCCACGGCATTACTCAAAACAGTGCTGTAGATTTTAACAAATATAGGCTTATTTATGGGAATGAGACGTTGCACAAGTAATAAGTAACTAAACTTTAGTGACAGTTCGAATCACGATCCAGATGCAGGATTTATTTTTACAAACGGATTCTTTTAATGCATGCTTAAAGAAGTGAGACTGGTAAGTGGGTTAAAGGACAAGTGATCAGATTTTGGTGGCAATCTGGATCAACATCGAATCGGATCCAGAAATTAAGTCTTGACGGAGGTTTCCGCCCAGCTTTCAGTTTGTTTGCTGAGGTGACTGGGCGCGAAAACATGTTGTTGCTATTGCTGTGAGCCTTGGCATTAACATGCCGACATGTTCTTCAGATGCCAGCTAATTGGCATCTAATTGGCGTTGCTAATGATCGCATGCTATGCCGAAATTTCATATTCAACAACTTCGAACGTTACGATATTAATAATTCGTACACTGTGAGGCATAAAAACACACCAAAATTTATCGATCGTAACTTGAAGACGGATTGTCAGAATTTAACAATTTTTGTTACGAATATTTCAAACACAAGTAGCGGTCAAATGACCGCTTATGTCCCCGCCTCACCGAACTTCTGTTTTTGCACTACCTGGGGAAAACAAAACAATAAAAATATTACATTTTTATTCAATGCATCATCATTATTTGTGTCACCTAACACACATTTAGTACATTTTGACCAAATTTCTAGCACTTTGGCTGACAGTTTATCCAATTGTCTAGTTGTGCGTGCAACGGCTGACAGTAAGTATTCGGAATGTCGACCATTTGTGTAAACACAAACAGGGAGATGCATTCTCTGTTCGTTGATAGCAGTGTTAATAATGTTCTGCTTCAGACTTTAACCAGTTGCTTCGAGTTCATTAATTTTCCTAAACAGAATCCCATAAACCCGTTGCTTCATAACACTGCAAACATTGTCGAATGGACTGTGATCAGGGCTGATAGGGGCTACATATCTGAAGTGATGAAATTTACTGATGTTTTTTTTCATTTTAACTCATGTTGCATTTGTTCTGTTTTCCCAGGTAATGCAAAAACAGACGTTAGGTGAGCTGGAAATTTGAATGGCTATTTGATGGCCAGTTGTGTCAAAATGTTCATACCAAAAACAATAAAAATATCATTATTCTTTTTAAGTTACTATCAATATTGTCACGGATGGTTTTTTGGGGCGTTTTTTGTTCATTTTAACGCCAATTTCATGTCTTTTGTTTTCCCAAGTAGTGCAAAACATATTTTAAGTTAAGTGACAACTTAAATAATTGTTTAAAGGGCAGTCGTATACTGTTGCATCAAAAATTATTAAAATCCGATAATTTACTTTTAAGTTATGATCGCTAAATTTTGGTGTTTTTATGCGTCATAGTGTAGAAGTGCGTTGTCTTTTTTGGTGTAGACTTACATGAATCACCATCGTCGTCATCGTCCAAACTCCAAATAGTAAATTATTGTTATTATAAGTCCATATTAGTATTCAGTTGACAGTTTCTGGTAAATGAAAAAAAACTGATTACGGGATACTCTTGAACGGCGTAACGAAATGCCTTTAGACCTTGCCTCAAGACTGCGAATACTTGACTTCATCGTCCAGTTAACGCGATGATGAACGTAATCGACGTCGACGTTGTTAAAACTTCTAACGCACTGACAAAACTTTTTTGCATGAGCTCGTTTTTTTCTACGCTTATAGTATCGAGAAGGGACAAAACGGATTGGCTTGACACAAGTTTCCACGGAGCCATACATAGCGGTAGCAACGCTTTTGGGAACGATAGTCGCAGCTGGATACTGCATCCATAAGAAAATTCCGATCGCCAAAATGCGAACCAATTATTTTAATCACAGTTAAGCATGTTGGCCTTCGTACGACGCGTTAGCGTAATAAGGCAAGACGCAGGTCTGACTTGATCATCAAAGTGTCGCCATCAAAGTTTCGGTGCAAAGCATAACGACGTACGTACAGGTAGCGACGAGACGAGCTTATTGTTGATGACGATACTTCGTGTGATTAGCACTGTCTCTCTGTCGCAGACTGAGAGACCATCAGAGGGGGGAGAGAAGTCACCCAGAACGGTAGGTGAAGGGGGATCATGGCAGCGGCGGCATACAGATAAACCGTGCTGTCGAAGCCTGAAGCCTGGACATGGATGTCGGCTAAATGTCACAGTGCCAATTAGACTCGATTCCGTGCACGTCCGCTGATATGGGTGCGGTTGCTTCCTATTGACGCACCTGTCACCCGCGGACCTGCGTCGAATACTCGAACCGTCACTGATTGATGTGGTGGCGTTATTAAAAAAGCGGCGTGTATGCCTACTGGTAGGTAGCTAGCAAGCGATTGAACCGCTCGCTAATCGGGCTTGCTATGTCGCCGCCGACGACTAATCAGTGCGCGTGGTAGCGCCGCCGGGCCGAGACTTTAATTACATCGCGAGCGGCGTGTATAGACCACCCCACCCTGGCTGCAGCGACTGCGCACTGGGCGTTGCCATGGAGACCCATCAGAGGCGTCGAAAGCGACAACTGTTAGCAGTCGGCACTTTATCGCCGCGATAACAGACCGATGCTAATCGATGCCTTGTTGGTCGATGACGCCATGTAGCCTACCAATGGCATAGTTTCACCGGGGTCGATTCCGCCGGTCTAATGTGACGTTTTGTGTTAGTTCGGAGTCAGTTCGCAGCGCGGCGCCACGTTCACGTACCTACAATAACGGCGCTCGATTCTCCGCTCAGCGCAGTTTGCCCAGATCCGGATATTTGTCGTGTAATTTGACGAGGTGTGTACAAATGGCATTATGGCACAACACAGGGTGTATGTAGGAGAATGTGCCGCTGACACGGGCTGGGCGAGATATGTTAGCTGTTAATCAACTAAGAGCGAATGCTCGTTGCCATGACTATATAGTGTGTAAACAGTATGCACCGCAATTATGATGTTGACGACGCCGAAAGTCACCGAATTCAACGACGCCACTGGTCGATGACAAACTTAGGCATAGGCCATAGGCCATAATTATAACGCCTATCAAATGTCAGTGTCACTCAGCGCATTAGAGCTTTTTACGAGAATGCGCCTTGCTATTTGACATTTGACTGTGTTGCGTTTGCAATTGACACAAAAGTTAGGCAGTAAGTTTTGCTTATCTACAGGAAAGCCACGTTGTCGTAAGAAAACTGCGCGATGTCATAACCATTTATTCTGCACTTTCCGTAGTCTGTTGCAACAGTCTGACACTGCGTAGAAATAAGCGTCCGTTGGCCATGCTACGTTTCGGTCTCTCTGATAATATGAATTTATTTTCGTTCGAACTTTTTCGTTCGTTTCAGAAAGATGCACGTTTTGTGCAATAAAGTGTATTTATGATGACCGTCTGCGGCTACTCGAAATCGTTAATTTTGGTACTAATCGAAAGTGCCCTTATTCGGCCCGTGTTTGAATAGGGCTTCCAGCAGCGATGACGTTAAGTTAATTATTCCTGTAATTAATTGTCCGAGTAACGCAACCTATGGTCACGATACACCAACGTTACAGTCGGACAGACAGACGGACAGACATACAACAGCAATACCGTGCACTAGCGTACATCGCGCAGTAAAAATGAGTCAAATGTGACGGATGGTGGTCGCCACTAACAGTGTTTTAAAATACATGTTTTTAGCCAATTTCTTTTTACTTTGCTTTAGCCCACCGCCCACCTTTTCGCTCGAACTCCTACAGGATGGCTTCTGTTTCGTTTACGAGAGCGTCTCGGATAAACTGGTCGACGCGGTGGGCGTGAGAATTGAAGTCCTGGTAATTGGTTCTCTGTGGGCGGTCGGTTCGACTCAAAAGTCTTTTTCACAGCCCAACGACCGACCGCCCACTGATCGATCGATTATACGCCGGCAGAAATCGCCAATTTCTATAAAGACGAACGAACAAGCACTCACTCGCGGACTCGGTCTTACTGAATGAACGATACTTATTCTCATCCGAGAAACTCTCAGCGATCGCGTGGGCATTCGATAAAACTGTTCGCAGAAAAAATTACGCCGCATTCTGTACTAGTAAGTTTAGTCTAAGCGACTGATACAAGAATTGCTCAGGCGGTGAAAAAGGCGTGAAACTTTTCACAGATGTCCCTTTTGATAACATTCTAAACATTACCTTAATAGTGGATGGCATAGCAACGGTTGCTAAACGACCCCTTTTCTCTGGTATCAAGCATACCAAGCTGCTATAGCTCGATTTCTACACCGCTATTATCTTTGGCATTTTCGAAATTCTACCAACAATAACGGTGAAAACAGTAGGCTATTTACTACAGTCGTTACTAATGCGCATCTGCGTGGTTAAGCCCAAATTCCATTACGCCGCGGGGAAAGTTGCGGACACAAGTCGACGACATGATTTGTGTCGTGGACTTGCATGATATGTGTCCCTTGTCACGGTCTTTGCGCAAAGTCGGCGTAATGGAATTTGGGCTTTATCAACTGTGGTAATGAACTGAGCGTCTCTCGTTTGATGCTATAGAGTTTTGGTCTATAGATGATAAATTTCGAGACCATTGTTTACAGCAGTCCCGTTAACTACCTTTAGTGATTAGGTAGGCCTGCTGCATTGAGTTATTGGTTTTTTAAAGTTTTTCGTTTTCTTTTTTCTTTTATTCGTCGATTTTTATTTGGTTTAGCGAGGTAGCCCAAACTGGTTGCTCGTCATTTTTATACGCACGGTAATGTATCATGTAGGCCGATCTCCATGAAAGCGGTAGAATACTATAAGTATATTCGAACAACGACTTATAGTGACGTGGCCGTCACGTGGTGGTTATTGACGTCATGAAATTTGTCGTCGGCAGGTGCGGTCGTTGGTCGTTGTGGCTCGAGGTCGACATTTGCTATCAATCGTGTGCTTAACTGCCCACTACAACTCACAAAGAATTGCCCGCATAAATATTGCTTGCTGTGTGTGGACGCCGGACCTACAGTGACATTTAGATTCCACGATAAGAATTTACGCGAGACACAGTAAAAAAGCAATGTTCCTACCGTCTTTCTCTTTTGGGTTTCGAAGTAAGAGAGACGAGCGTTGCGGTCGTTTTGGCGAATCATAGTGGACGTTGGTTACACGACACGACTTATTACCGATTAGCACAACTTTACACTTTCTTTTCTAATTATTCGCACTTTGACCTTTTGTGTTAAATTCAGAAACGCGGGTACCTTTATTAAAATAATAAAGGCATCTATATCTATATAACGAACCAATATATCTCTGTATCTGCACAGATACTCGCGTTTATTTCGGTCGGTTAATTGGACCTCGTGAAGACGATGCGGTGTACACAAGGGAATGGTCGTTGGCCGTTAGAAACTATCTAAAATATGATTCACTGAGTGACTAATAAAGGTCTTGCGCGATTAAACAGGGACAAAAATAGAAATATAGCGAAAACGCTGTCACATGAAAGCGAAGTTTTTTTACATTGTATGTTTCCCGCAGTCGTTTACTCGTGGTTCAGTGAATTAAGGGACAGTGGACCGGATGACGCTTGTTCATGTCAAGGTCGTTGGAGATTCAAACTGCTGAGAAAATTCGGACTACTGCCTCTTCGGACCAGTGCCTCTTCAGACTAGTGAACTGTCCCTAGGGTAGTAAATATTCTGCATGGCGCGGGTTTATGCTAGCAACCAGCTTGCCTCTTGCTTTATTTCTGTACTGCGTGAAACACAAATACTGTTAAAACAGTTAAAAATGGTTAAATTGTATAGCTCGTTAAAGGAAACTTATCTCAGAGCTACAAGCGTCACCTGCCATATGGGATCACACAGTGTTATCTGCCACCCGACACAGGTGAACACTCCCTGCCATAAGAAGCCACACAGGCCGGTACTCGATTTACCTACCTCGGAGGAAAAGAAGGCTGAGTTGATCCGGGTGCTGGTCATATATTTAGATTTTTACCTGCTTGCAGACGGTTACCCATTTAAGTATTAATCACTTGATAGCGACTTGTCCGGGAGTTGAACCAAAAACCTTGCAATCGCAAGTTTAACATTTTGACCGCTACACTACCAAGCCACCTTACGGAACTGAAATGACCTTAAAAAGTGGTGATGATGGCGTCGATGGTGCTGCATTGTGGTGCAGGTACGACGTTCCTGTGCAGTGTTCTGATAGCTCCAGTGAAGAACGAGAACAATGACGTCATACTCTTCATTCTCAACCTCGAGGACATTACAGACGCACCGGTCAAGACTGACGTCCATAGGCACTCCGCCAGAAAACAACTCGGTACAATATGTTCATCATTACTGCGCCATTGATCGTTAGAAATTTTTAACGATTGATAAAATGACACTCGTTAAATTTTCTTGTAAAGTCCCGTCACTAAGAATGATTAAAAAGTTGATAAAATGGCAAGCATTTGGTAAACCGATGTGCAATCGCTTGGATAGGACAGCCACATAATAGTAGTGCAAATACCCACTGAAAGTTCGGATCATATGTTGTGTAAAATTTACATTGCCCTTTCCATTACATAAAAAGATTTCTGCAACGATACCACACTATCTGAAGTGGTGTAAACTCGTACTGCGTACTCGTTTAGCTTATATGCGCAAACTTGAACGTTGCAGAGAATCACAAAGGCTTCCGGCTGTGTCTGCCGTCGATCCGCAAAGACCTGTGTCGACGCGTGCGGTCTCCGGCCTCGCGGCGCGGCAAGGACAAGGACGCGGAGACAGCAACAATTGGTGGTGGAGCGGAAAAGTTCGCGGAGCTGCCACGAGCGACGTCTCCGTTCTACCATATACCGAACTACTTCGACGAGGATCTTCACGACGATACGGCAGACGCCATCCGTGCAAACAACGACCTACACCCGCCGACTACGAAGCTCGATCACAACAGGGTCTCCGACACTGGGAATGACAGGTACATTACTAGATACCGCATTGCTAGCGTGGGTAAGCGAGTACGCAGTATGATATTTTACTGTGCGGTATCGTTCTTTAATTACGCTCAGATCGCTTAAGGTGCGTTCTCACTGCGCGCCGTACGTCACGCGCGTTAACGTGCGCAGTAAGAGCGCACCTTTAGACTACACCGTCGTTTGCGTGGTACATTATACAGTCGGTTAAGCAGTAACAGCAACAACTTGAGTGGAAAACAGTAATAGGGCAGATAAACTGCTTGCCGGTAATAGCAGTTAATTTGTGGATCTACGTAGTTAAACTTATTTAAAATTCCACTAAAACAGATCTAACTCTGACTCATATACTGTTTGAAACATCTGTTTTACATATTTACGTTTGCTTAGTTTTCGACATGTCAACTGTTGCTGTTAGGAAAGCTGTGGATGACGGCACGGTGGTTGGTGCAGAGTCGCGTCGGTCATCACTCGATTCCGCCGAGGTGAGGCATAGGTCGATAATTCATGCATGGGCTATACACCATAACGCAGTGTAATACAATGATATCAATAACGGTACTTATTAAACCATAGCCTTAGTCCTAACCCTAACCTTGCGTAAATCGTAATCGATTTTCTAATTTCTATATACTATGGACGTTTTCTGTCTGAAATAAAACTCGATTGATTGTTTGATTGATTTCTAATTCCATTTGTTCACAATTTTGTAATCTAATTAAGCTACAACACAAATTGCACTAGCCGGATGTTAAATTCGGACCGGACACAGAAAGAATCCGACACCTCCGTACCGTGGTCGGCGACCCAAGCCTTGCGGCCATAGCGGCTCTCAGTCGGTGTGCTGTAAATCGTCTATTTAAACACTACCTACAGTGTATCTCGTAGCATACACCGTGTCTGGAAGAAAGTCTACAGTCTTCTCGGCATATCTCTGGTAAATTTAAACACTATGCGGTGATATTGGAACAATATAATGAGCATTGTTTCATATTTTGATAAAGTGGATTCTTGGGACAACTCGTGACAAAAATTCTGAAAGTATGTTAAAATTTGCTTCGAAGAATACGGCGAGAAGACTATTAACTCTTTTTTCCGGCCGCGATGTGTTAAATATTCACAGTGTTGGTGCTGGAACGGCCTATAGGTGCGTCGTCAGTTAGCGGAGGCGGCCGGTCACATCACGGTCAGTGACGGGAGCGGCAGGGCGCCGTTCCCATGCGAGGTGGTCGGACCCCACCTGAGACGAAGTCTGCAAGATCGCGACGGACACTGCAGCAGTAACAACCTGTCGTCACTCAACAAACACGGCTACAAGCTGCCGGTCGTGCCTAACTGTAAACACAACGTCACCGAGAAAGTCGCTCAGGTTTCTGTCCGTCGATCTCTTTTCTTCTTTTACTCATGCTTCTGATTGATTGAGTAATCGAATGATTACCTCGGCCACGGAGGTTATGTGATAATCCGCGATTATCTCTGTGCTGGTTTGTATTAATATGTTACAGGCGGACTTGGCTAAAATATCCAGGGAAGACAAGACTTGCATTACTGGACTTAAGAGGTGATAAAATTTTGGTAACAATCCTTGTATGACCTATTGACCTGACACGTACAGTTTCTCAAATATTCTTATTAACTGTAATATGGGTTGTTTTTGTCTCTAAGTACTGTCTCGCGTATTTTTAGGTGCCACTTTTCTTTAAGTGGTGGCCCAACACCACAATAATTAGCTGTTAGTTGCATATTATCACGGGTAGGCCTATTGTGTTGTTCTCTGTTGTTCGTTGTCTGCTTCATTGTGTGCATGCAACGAAATGTTTAATAAATAATAAACGAATATAGTAATAATTGTGACAGGTGTTATCGCTGGGTTCGGACGTGCTACCGGAGTACAAGCTTCAGGTTCCTCGCCATCACCGCTGGACCATTCTTCACTACTCGCCATTCAAAGCCGTCTGGGACTGGCTCATTCTAATACTGGTCATCTACACGGCTGTCTGCACGCCTTACGTCGCCGCCTTCCTGCTCAAAGACGGACGCAAAAAGGACGGTCATAAGTCCAGCGAACCCGTCGATCCGTACAGGTAGTGTTGTGAAGGGGAGGGGGTAGATCTTGAACTGTGGAAAAATAACGTTGACGTACGAGGATCATCCAAAACAGTTTCCTCCCTTGACGTATTAGACAGTAATATTTTCCGCAATTTACATATCAGTAAAACATACATCCTTTACGAACTCTAAGTTTGCTGCGGTTATCACGTCATTGTAATTTATGACGTCATAAAGCTTTAAACCGAAACGATTTAGAGCGTTAAGGCAAACAGCATAAAACCAGGCTCGCTGTTGCACGCCAGTTTTCAGTCTGTAGCTAGATTTGTAAAAGCGGAACCCCGAGGCATCTGATTTTGTGAAAGCCCTGACAAATACGTTTACGAATTTCTTATTTCAATCGGTAAATATCGGACAGCTTAAATCGGCGCTGATCACAAATAAGATCATTTCAGTCAATTGCGATGTCCTGTTAATATTTGACGATATCAGAAAAGCCTTATTAAAAATTAACAATAATGATTTTAGTTGTGCTAATGAAACAATAACCAAAATTTGACTTCTTACACGGAAGCCCTGGTGTGCGCAGGGGCCCGAGAGCAAGCCGCACGTGCCCTCCCCCAAATCCGGCACTGCAGTCCAGTCTAAAAGTCCACAATTACCCATCTGGCTGTTCGTGACTATGACTTCGTACACTAAGACCACCCTGACCAGCATGCAGTAATGACCTGAGCCCCAGTGACTATTTTCTGTTTTGAAATCTGAAATTTCTTCGTGGTGGTGTCTTCTATCCACGATGATGAATAACCTGAAGCTGTTTGCTTTGACGTTATGAATCGTTTTTATTTTATGCTCTGTGTCGTCATAAATTGCAAGGACGTCATATTCGCAGCAGACTCATTAGAGTTCGTAAAGGATGTACGTTTCACTGATATATAGATTGTAAAAAAATGTTATTGTCGAATATGTCGAGGCCGGAAATTTTTGGGATGACCTTCGTATAGTTGTAAAATGCATGAAATGACTGAAGTTCACTAAACCGAAAAAAACTCATTAGGGGTCTAAATGGAAAATCCGTTGTTTGCCTATCATTTCTAGTTTTGCGTTTTACAGTCTTACAATTTCTGTAGGCCTACATGCATTTTTCGCCATTTTCAGCGTTATTGTATGACCTGTTATTTTCAAGTTCTGCATTTTAGCAGTTCAATGTGTGTCTCTCGTACGATGAATTTTGTTATTTATATACAACTTTATTCGTCGTTCAATGACAGCAGAAAAAAAACAAAAACAAAAACAGACAACAGGCAAGAAACGGAAACTAGGCTAAATGTAAACAGTCATATCAATCATATCAAATCATTCAGATCACGTCTCGCGCAGCCTAAAACTGAACTACATACAGAGTTATCAATATTCATAAATTTTGTCAAAAATTTCTGTTTACGACACACAATTAAACTAGATACAGACTGGATATTAAACATGACACGACATTCGTTTACAATGTCAGTAGACGATGTGTTGAACAACTTCATCAACAGACGTGTTTGTATAAAGTCCAAC
>Ga0209367_1000365_pt1 | contig 42564 bp, 26 predicted proteins | sample WorMetLIZISLAND2_FD_187412 | JGI IMG/M metagenome (GOLD analysis project Ga0209367, IMG submission 187412) | Marine gutless worms symbiont microbial communities from Max Planck institute for Marine Microbiology, Germany - Olavius geniculatus... ... | reverse complement strand
AAGTTTATGGCACCATAATTTTGCAACCGTACATCACAGAGTCATGCGGTTTTCAGCAAAATGTTCTGAAAAAAATTCTTTACATGACTAAAGTCAGTGTTTAAATACAGCAATTAAATATTTTTTGTTTTGCCGCTTGCAAGTAAACTATTGAAAAACAAAATTACCGTCAATGTACTTTGGTCCATAAAAACTTGCCACTATTATTTTATGAATAGCTCCGTGAAACATTGGCCGATTTCAATAATTTTTGGCAGGCGACATTAAGAGAAAACTTGTCGCAAAGGTTTGTAGTTTTGGCCACCTCATCTTAACGTTGTCGCTACACTACCGTGTGAAATGCAGAAGTCGCTGTTTGGCCATTGACAACAATGAATTCCTATCGGGTAGCGTATGCGTCGGCTCAGAAATTATAAAGTGAATAGCGACAAAAGCAATTAGCAATTATTATCACTTAAAAATCACACGTGTCACATCACATCATTTTCATTTCAGCATGTGCTCAAAATGTCTTTCTGCAGCACAAACGCAAGCGGTGGACGTTGACACCATTTGCCAACATCACGTTCAGTGACTGCACGACTCAAGCAGCCCACTTGTTGTTGATGTAGGCTATCATTTTAGTTGTCGACTTAGAATTTTAAAATAAAGACGAACAACAAATTTTCAATGATCTTGTGGTCTCGGTAATTTTCCGAGCTGACGCATGCACTGCCCAATATGAACTCATTGTTGTCAATGGTCAAAATACGACTTCTGCATTTCACAAGGTAGTGTAGCGACAACCTTAGGGCGAGGTGGCCAAAACTGCAGACATTTACATCAAGTTTCTTTTTAATGTCGCGTGCCAAAAATGATTAAAATCGGCCAATGTTTCACGGAGCTATTGAAAAAATAAAAGTGGCACGTTTTTATGGACCGCGGTGTCGAAGGTAATAGTGTTTTGCATAGTTCAACTGCCAGCGGCAATAACAAAGAATATTTAACTGCTGTATTCAAATACTCACTTCAGTCATGTAAAAAATTTCTTTCGAAACATTTTGCTGAAAACCACATGACTCTATGACGTACGGCTGCAAAATTATGGTGTCATTAACTTTGTGCCGTTTTTTGGACCACCCTGTAGTTTCGTGCACTGGTAGGCCCTACGTACTGTTTTCACAATTTTTAGCTGCGGTCTTGCGTCACAAAGCAAGCGACAGCGTAACCTACGGCATCTGAGCGTGGTTCATATATAACTATGATGTGATAATACCGCACTGTCTGGAGTGATATAAACTCGTACTGCGTACTTCCTTATCCACTCCAGCAATGCGGTATCTATAGTACTAGCATTCGGTGTGGTTCAGGGTTGTTTTTCACCGCATGCTCAGATTATAAATTTGGTTAATTTTACGAACAATTTCTGTGTCGTCGAACTAAAAAAACTCAGGAGCTCGTACTAAGTAGATTTGCCTCTGCGTCACTACAACTAAGTAGCACGCGTTGTTGGGGTGTTGTCTGAGTGCAGAGTGGTAATTGTTGATGTAGCGACTTCGTTCTCATAACTCGGCGGATTTTCCCCACTAACTTCCGCCAGCTGCTCTGAGCCTTGTTCTACGGCCACTACTTCACTGTACTTGGGCAGATCCTTGTCGTCGTACAGCGGCAATAGAGTGTCGTAGGCTGGAGGCAGCGTCAATGGAACATCAACGATCGTTACTGATGACGCAGGGGTGACGTCACCGCCAGATATAGTCGTGACTGTGACGTCATTGTTTCTACCTGCCAATCAGCAAACAGGTGCGTATTAGATGAAACGGCTGAGTATCAGTGGCGTATTTAAAGGGGGGCACGGTGCGATGCCCCCTTTGGCCAGACCATAAATTTTTTTTGCAGGCGACTTTATATGAAAAGATGCGTTTTTTGCCATTTTCCAGCAAGAACTGCAAAATTCAACAATGGTTGATGGTTTTCTTTCATACCGATACATGTGAGATTGCATCTGATATGACGCGCCGACGTCGCCGAGTGCTTTTGAAAACCAGCTGCAAGCCGTATAGGCCTATAATATTTCGCGGCGGCCGGGTTTAGCGTCCTTGGGTGAGTGACATGGCACTGACAATTACATGAAACCAACAGCAAGACAGTCGGCGGCTGGCTGGCGCACGCCGTGGCGGTGGTTAATTGATATTTTAAAATGTCCGATCTGAGATATGCCTGTTATTGCATGTAACGCCTCAGCGTGATTAGAATTCAATAATCAAGTGCGCGAGAATGGCCGCAGTGCAGCTATACCAGAAGCATGTCGTTGAGGCGACATCTCGCGGCGTGTTTGACAGTATTTGATAGCGCGCAGCAACAGAACACAGCCGAACACCATGCACATTACCACTGCCGACACCGATATCCACCTAACGTACATCACAAAACACTTTTAGGTCTACCTGATGCAAAAGCATTTAACACACTGCTCAACAACACAAAATACGTTTCTCATATCTCTCTTAAATTGCCCGTTTCTTACTGTTTCTATTTTTACATAACGGTATAATACTTATTTAGTTGTTTCATTTCTCTCGTTTTAGTTGCTTAAAACGATTTTATGGGTTAGATTAATTCGGCAGCTTGTCATATGGTATTGTATCACAAGCATTATGCACTAACAGTTACCCAACACTAAGCACACGCAAGCAAGCCAGCTGACTAATGACATGCACACAGAAATCAACGTCTTTCAGCGACTGCTTGAAATTAACCAATAACCTGTTCTACACGTTGATTCTTATGCAACGATGGCAACTAACTATGTCAAAAGTCAAAGCTAAAAAAATTTGTAAAGCTGTTTTTCAGTTCTACTAGCAACAAGTATTTGTGGTAATTAAGCAATCGGTACGTATCAAGCAGAAGTATCTCATAGATACACATCTCACGTGAGCAATGCTTACGTGTCACGTAAATCAAATCAAATCAAATCATTCATTTGCAGATGCCAACAATCATCGTACAATAACACAAAATGGTACGACACAACTGTATGATAAACTTCTTATAAAACTTGAGCTACTGCCGGCCGAATGTTCGCCTAACGGGACTCGTAGTTTTATTTCAATGTAAGAGACAGGATTGTGCCTAGTGAGTTGTAAACGCACAATGTTGGCGAGCAGCCCCCCACCCAATCTGAGGCGCAAAAGCTGCATGGGGTGGGGTATTTAGTAAGAAAGTTCAGAAAGCTATAGGTTATAGAAAAAAGTTTTGGGAGTTAGATAAAGTGCCCAAAACTGACTCACATCCACCAGAAGGATATCGACATCGGCGACGCTCTTGACGTGGTACACAGCGTCGACATCAGCTGATGTGGTGTGCTAGTCAATCACCGAGAATAATGTGCTAGACAATAATTTTGTGTGTACAACGCGTCCATGCTTGTGGTGATGTGGTGTGCTGGTCACTGCTCTCGTGATGTCGGTACAACAGAACAGGCTGCCGGCGGCGTCACTGCAGCAGTACAATCCCTCCGATGACATCATGTTGCTGTTGCTGCTGCTGCTAAGCTCGTCACAGCCGTCCAGAGATCCCGCAAGGCCTCCGTGTCGCAGGTTCTTGTACGAGTTGGTGCAGTAGATCAGACAGTCGGACAGTCCCCAACTGGACGGCATCGCGACGACAAAGACTCTAATCTACGCAACGCGTCATGACAAAAATCACTGAAATCACGTCAGCATTAAGGCGCCTACAAAGCGACATAACTAAACTAAATTAAACTGGAACGCCAGTTCAGTCGCGTTGCACGGACTGTACAAAGCAATCGATCTGGCAGTTCATTTCATTTCATTTTAATTCATTTTGTTCGCTCCGTACGCGATTTAAACGTTAGCACGCTATGTGGAGCGAGTGTTCTCTCGTTTAATTTGTTTGTTTGTTTGTTTGTTTATTTGTTCAAAGAAACATTTAATAAAACAGTAACAATGTTCAGCAGAACTGGAGCACGCAAGGCATGAAGATGCACTCACTGGTTAGCCTATTTGCCGACCGACATTCGTATCCAAAACGTTAATACAGTCACAAAATAACGTTTCGTGTGGCAAATATTTTGTAACGATCAGCACGGAGTTTAATAAAACATCAGCTTTTACCTGCAACAGTCAGACAGTAAGTCAGAAGTGACAGCGTTCATACACCGGCGGTGGCCAGGAATGCGATGCCTACAGTAGGCTACAGCTGCTGTGAGTGGAACAGCACCTGCACAGAGCACGGATCAATCGTTACGCTTGAATAGCGCACCATGCTCTTTATTGGCGGCCATAGCAACACAACTGCTCTATACCCACAGGGTGCGCAAAAAAGTAACACTTCTTTCAACTACGTCAATATAATGCTATATAAACTGCAAAACACGACCCATTTATACTGTTTGAACAACTTTGGCAGTTGCTATTGATTAGCCTATTCACATTTTCGTTTCGTGTGTATTTTTACATAGAGACTGTGAATAAAACAGCATTCATTGTTTGTTAATCCAAACGCAGGAACACCGTGTGGAGTTACACTGCAGAGAAACACCTAAAAGGGGCAACGATGACTTGTTTTCCATTGGCGGGTGTTGTAATTTCTAAAGCCACTGGCGTAGCCATAAACGGGCACTGATGGCACGTGCCCCCAGGAGCTTAATCAGTTACTAAAAATAACGCAAAATGCACCAAAACGCTTCATTTTAGCAAAAAAAATTTTAAAACTTTTCTGCAGAGGAAGCTGCGACCTTTCCCGAGATGGGGAGGGAGACATCTCTTTGTACTTCACTCCTCGTCCACATTCTGGCTACACCAGTGTCTAAAGCTGTTTTTTACATTACAAAAGCAGATTTGTAGACATGTTCACGGAGCGATAAATGACATTTCTTATAACATTATCGCATCGCATAATGGTTTCTTTGCAACAACAGCAACACAGTTTCGGTTTTATATCCAATGCACTTACAATGATAAAAAAATATAAAAAAAAATTAATAGTTGCACGGTATTACAATTTACAATTTTGATAGGCTGAAAGTAGGAGTCGCTTATAACACGCTTTGTAGCAACGTTAAGCAAATTTCGTAGCAGATAAGTGACTTCACCTTGCAGCCGGGGACTGAGGGTATTCTCAAGGGGTGTAGGACATTTCGCCCCGGATGTTTTCCCCGGACACTTTCCCCGCCCGGACGTTTTCCCCCGCTTTTTCGCATACCCGGACATTTCCCCTCTTATGCTGCTGAGTGTACGCATGTGTCAATCGTATACATTTGTGACCAAATAGCAAATATCCAAATGTATTGATTTCTCAACATGAAATATATACAACATATCCCAACATATCACTCCTCGTCCACATTCTGGCTACACCAGTGTCTAAAGCTGTTTTTTACATTACAAAAGCAGATTTGTAGACATGTTCAGGGAGCGATAAATGGCATTTCTTATAACATTATCGCATCGCATAATGGTTTCTTTGCAACAACAGCAACACAGTAATTTAAATGTCACTATAAAGTAATTTTTAAAAAGCGATATTAAGTACAGATGAAGTTCGTTAAAATGAAATGGTATAAAAGTTCGTTGTAAATTGCCACTGTCACTTTAATTCAAAAATAGAAATGTCACTAAAATAATTTAAAAGAAAAAAAAGCAATATTGTGTACAGCTGAAGTGTAAAAGTTCATGAAAAGCGTGTCACTGTGACTGTCACTGTTACTCGAAGCTCACGCAGAGTGTCCGGGGGAATGTCCATCTCTCTTCTCAAGTTCATTCAGTTAACTCAATAATAAGCCGAAGCTGTAAATCCTGAAACAAAAAAAATATTATATTACACTAAATATGTGTAAACAACAAATACCAGATCCACTACAACTATCAAAATCATTTTCTAGACTAAAAATAAATATGAAGGCAAAAAAGTTCGAACTCAGGTAGACAAAAATGACCGATAGAACCTTGCTGTTCAGTACTGCAGCAATGCTATTTCGCAGTGCACAGGCAGTTGCACTGTTGCATGCAGGTGTAACAGGCAGTGCACGTGGATATTGATTTGACGTTGATGTTTTTCTGTTGGCGGGTGTGATTTCTAAAGCTGCCTGTAATCTTGCAGCGACTCGTAAAGATTTTTTTGTTTTGCGAAATTATTGTGTTATTTGTCGACGAAATCCGGTGACCGCTTACAGTGGTTTTTGTTCATAAAGGTAAACATTTCATTGAACGCAGCAAACTAAAACAAAAATAGACGGCACAAAATGGGATTTGCCCGACATCGATAAACAGCTGATTTTCGTGCATTCAACTGGCGCTTTAACGTCGTTATAGTATTTAAAACATCTCCGCAACTATCGGCCTTCATCAAATAATATGTAACTGTGCGTATAATTGAATGCACGAAAATGTTATTTCTTATCACATAGCTCGATTTTATCTAAATCAATACCGTCAGTAAAACAGCAGCAGTTTACAAGATTAAAGCAATCTTGTCAAACTTTGACAATGTGAATTGGTGTAATTGCACGATGGGAAATTAGGCCCCATAAAGGCACTTGACTCGTGAAGTCGTGACTTCAGCTTAAGCGTGTTGGCTGATCAGGTAAAACACGAGTGACGGCGCGTGTACATAGAGTAGGCGCTGAGCGACACACCGTGCTCATAGGCCCTCGCCACACAGGTACGCCGCTAGCCTATTGTATAGCCTACGAATTCGTTGCGTATGTTATGAGGTGTTTACACGATCCAGCAAACTTCCAGCATTACATCTGCTGGAAGTTTGCTGGACGTTTGCTGACTCGTGTAAACACCATATTACTGTCTGGCGACCTTGCTGATATGGTTACTACACAACATACAGCGCCAACCAAAGTAGCATGTCTGTAATTCCTGTCGGTTGCCGCTACTGAGATTTTTTTCACGTTTATTGCCGTATAGATTTCATCTTTGTTTCATTATAGGCACTTCGTTAATTAAGTTGTCCACTAATGCAAACAACATTTGTTAAACTAGCCTATAGCGTATATTTCGTTTACAAAATTGTCCATTAATGCAAAAACAAACGGCGTGACAGCTTATCTGACGTCTTTGCTTTGGGTGGTCTATGAATAAAATAGTTCTGATGACCAGTGTATGCATATTTCAATTAGGCCCATTTCTGCAAAACAAGTTTATACTTATCAGTTTATACTTACGACGCTGTTAAATGGTTGCAGATATAAGCCTATAATGTACTGCACAACTACGGGACTGAGTGGCATGTTGCGAATGATTTACAGCAAATAATTATAAACGTTGATGGTTTATCGATTGCTGAACGCTATGGCAATACGTGAACGTGACGTCACCACCAAGCCATTGGTGCAGTAGTCTGATGGATTCAGCAACTGAAGGACAACCGCCAGGCTCAGCATCTCAGCATTTCGCCATTGCTGATGACGACGAGTCAGACGCCACGGCGACGGAGGCTGCTCGAGACGAGGAAAACGAAGATGAAGATGTTGAGAGGAGACAGATGTTGGATGCTGCAGCTGACTTTACCGAGCTAGTGCGAGGCAATGACGTCGAGACGCTGCGCCAAGGCGTGCAGAGGTTATTTATGTATTTTATTCTTTTTTTATTAATTAACTAATCACACAAAACACATCTGTGTAGTGACATATGTCGCGAAAGAATCACAAGTTTTGTTAAATGCTATAGCTCTTCATAGAAAACTTATCTTAGAGCTACGGAGCGTCACCTGCCGTATGGAATCACATAGTGTTACCTGCCACCCGACACAGGTGAAGGCGCCCCGCCTTAACTCCAGCCAGATAGGCCGGTACTCGATTTACCTACCCCGGTGGGATGGAAGACTGAGTTGACTTAGGCGGCTGGTTAGATACCGAGATGGTTTACTTGCCCGCAGGCAGTCACCCGTCCAAGTACTAACCGGGTCTAGAGTAACTTTGTTGATCGGATGAAACGTGTTACTGTTACCGCTACGCCACGCCACCACTAGTTCAGTAACAGCATTTTGTTATGACCGATGCGTATAGTAGCTGCGTGCTAACATCCCTGTTTTCTAGTAAACTGTGCAATAGTCAGTGATGCATCTGTCAGCACAAGGTACATAATAACAGAGTGTTAAGTGTCTTAAGTGTCGTTTACTATGGGCAATATTAACCAGTTCATTTTTAAACTACGCTTAAAAGTGTTTTCAAAAAGTTCGGCGAATATTCTGGACGTTATATTATGTTATTGTACTGTATTATAGAACTCAAGACTTTGTTACTTTATTTTTTGACATTGTGCAATTTGGCGATAATTCCACTACCAAAACAATCAAAGTAAAACTGTCTTATTTACTAGGTTCGGTGCTGAGCGAGCGAGGCTGGTCTGCTGCACGGTAGTGACTGAGCTCGGGGGTCTAACGGCATTCAGTCTGGCCGCTGAGCTCGGACACACAGACATCATCGAACTGTTCATAGAACTCGGTGCTGATGTGAACAGTAGAAACGCTACCGGTGGATGGACTCCGCTTCACTGCGCCGTATCACAGGGCTTCATGCAGGTCTGTCAGAATGTGGATTTATATATTGACAAGCGGACAAGGAGCGTAGCGGACACCCTGTCCGCTTGATCTTTGCCATATTATCGGCCTGCGGCCTCCATTTTCGGCCCTTCGGGCCTCAACTCGGTCTGCGGCCTCGATTTTGGCCTGCGGCCTCAATACACAGCGCTGCAGCGTAACACAACGTTGCTCTCAGGGCTTGCCATTTGAAAATGGGAGGCGATTAAAAAATCAATCCCGCCGCGCAAGGTAAGCGATCGATTATGACGATGACGTGATTTGAATATCACTGCAAACGATAAAACTGCGGCCACTTACGTCACGTCACCCGTCAAGCTTATTGGTCGCTTACACCAATTCACATGATTCAGGGCTTATTCTATGCATCCTTGCAGAAAATAATACCGACTTTCCTAAAGGTAATATGTTAAAAACAAAACCAAATTGATTTGGCAAAAGCCGGCATCGCATATGCTTTTTTACCCTAGCAGTTATATAGCAGCCTGTGTTTCAGTGATTGGAAATTGGGGAAGAGTAGGCCTAACTTAAAGCAAAGAGGTTCGAAGCTCGGTGACGGCAGCGAGAAATAGATTCACAGAACTTCCAATAGGCAGTGTGTCTAACTACAACGCTAGCTAACTGTGACGTGGTGACGTGCTTGCTAGAAAACGGCGTCGACGTGGACGCGACGACCAGCGAAGGCGAGAGAGAGAGGGTGGAGAGGAGAGAGAGTTTAGTTCTGTCGCTATGTACGCGCTTTATGACGCGTCTATCGTGATAGGGTAGGTAGTAAAGAAATTATTAAGCTTAGTTCGGAAATGCTACTTATATTGTCCACTCGTCCTGAAGTTTGCTTCTTAACTTAGCTACTGTACGATGCATGAGAATGAGTGATCGTAAATTCGCGCGACTACGGCAACCGAAAATCACTCATCGCGACAGCGACTAGGCGATCGAAAAATCGATCGCCTGGCGGACGTTTAGGCCATTGATTTAAGCGATCGACCGATCGATAGTCTCAAACGGCAAGCCCTGGTTGCACTATGCTGCAGCGTCCATAATGATGCTGATGATGCGTCACCGTGGTGACGACATCTATATGACATGACAGCTCTGCTGCGGCTTAAAAGGTGTGGCTACAAAATTTTAGAAAATGTGAATTTTTTTGAAAGTTACGACACCTCAGCGACATTTCACCTAGCCCATGTGTAAACCACGTACGACAGCGGGTCTGCGTGCAAAATTTTGCCGACGTACGTCGTGCCGTTACAAAGTTATTGGCGATGGTAACTCTCAAATATAGTATAGATTTCTTTCAAAACTATGCACATTGCAAACGTACGTGCAAACAGCGCAACGCAACTAAATATCAATGACAGTAAAATAACAGAAAATTTTTTTATAGTTAATTAAAAACAACATCGAGGAAAAACACAAAAAGTAGACGCAAATAGTACACGGTTTCGTCGTGAACATTTTTGTTCAGATATTCATATCAATCAGTTGTCTTTTAGTTTCTTTATCGTGACATGCGATTTTTGTGGTCTTTTAATTTGTACCTAGGCCACGTTAAATATACCTTAGTGTAATGTAATGTAAAGGTGTACAAACCGACGTAATTGAACTGAACTGAACTGACACGGTTTAGTTCCTGACGAACTGACCAATGGCCAAGCAGGGCAAGGTTACTGGTCATTGGTTGACGCGTACGTGAGCGTAGTCAGGTAGATCGCCGACGCTGTTAGACAGCGCCTACTGTAATGCATTGCTGCTTGCCCATTGGTCAGTTCGTCAAAAGGTAATATCAGCTTAGTTCAGTTACGTCGTGCCGTACGCGCCTTAATGTGTCTGTGTAAAGGTGATCGATACGTTGTTGGCCGCGGGTTGTGACGCTGACGTCGGTGATAACGAGCACTGGACGGCGCTTCACTTCGCCGCTGACAAAGGACTGAACGACGCCATCACGGCACTGGTGGACCGAGGACAGGCCAGTCTAGACGCCGTCACTGCCGAGGGCTACACCACAGTCTACCTCGCCGCACAGTCCGGGCATGTCGACACAGTCCGGCTGCTCATGGACCTCGGGGCGCCGGTGGCTGTTTCAGACAACGACGGCTGGACGGCACTGCACGCAGCGGCCGGCAAAGGCCACGTGGGCGTCGTGCGTCAGCTGCTTGCCGGTGGAGGGACGGACGTCAACGCGCGTAGTCAGGACGGACTGGTGGCGCTGTACCTGGCCGCTCAGCGCGGCTACGATGATGTGGTGGGGGTACTGGTGGATGCAGGGGCTGAAGTAGATGCCGTGGAGGAAGAAGGATTTGCGCCACTGCATGTCAGCTGTCAGGGAGGCTACACGGACACGGTGAGGCGTTTGCTGGCAGGGGGCGCCAACATCAACCTGAGAGCTCGCTCGACGTCGTGGACGCCTCTGCACTACGCCGCGCAGGACGACTTCGTCGACGTGGTGACGTGCTTGTTAGAACACGGCGTGAACGTGGACGCGACCACCAGCGAGGGTAAGAGAGAGAAAGTTTATTTACCAAAACCACAAACACAACAACCACAGAACAATAGTTGATAGCATAGGATGGTGGCCAGAAGGGTACATACCCACCAAATGCTGGCCACCATAAATTGTTACTATCAACATAACAAACAACAATATTACACAATTAAACCAAAAAATAAAGAAAAGTCGGCGCACTCACGCAAACAGTAAAATGTCTTGCATTCACAATAACATGATGACACAATACATGTAACACACATGGCATTAACCTGTTAACTACATGGCCTTATCTATAAGAGTATAACGGGTATACTGCCGTGGGTTTTCCTTGTGGAGTGCATTAATTTCAAGTTATCAGGTAAATTATTCGTTAGGATGCTTCTTTTATATGTAAGTAATCTTTTTCCAAACAGGGACTGAATTGATGTAACATGTGAGTTGCTTTGTCTTCTAGTATTATAATCATAAATAAGACTATTTTCAATAGAGTAAGATGCAAAAATGTCGGATAGGTGACCAAATTTATGTACAAAAAGCAGTATTTGGTATGAATGCAAGTGTGTTGTTAGCAATGATGCTCATTGTACATGTGAATCGCTGTGAAGGATACACGGCGCTGCACGTTGCCGCTGACAACGGTCACGTGATCACGGTGCGAGCTCTGCTAACTCACAGCAATGCGCTAGCGACTGACTCGTCCGGATGGACAGCACTTCATCACGCCGCTCAGAACGGACACGACGCAGTAGTGACCGAGTTAATAGACTCCGGGGTCACCGACGTGAACTTGCTGACTTCTGATGGTCACTCCTCGCTGCTAATCGCCGCACTCAACCAACATCCGGGCGTCGTGGAGATCCTGCTGGCTCGAGGCGCCGCCGTCAACCGTGACGTCACTCAACCGGAAGTGGGCGGAGCTATGTCGGTGCTGCACGCCGCATGTCAGATCCCGGACAACGTGGACGTGGTCCGGCATCTGCTGGCGGCCGGAGCGCTCGTGAACAAGCAGGACAGACGAGGTAGATCGGCGCTGCACTTCGCCGTGGAGAGCGACGTCGCTGAGTACGTGGATGTGTTGGTTGAACACGGGGTTGACGTCGACCGTCAGACAGTGGACGGGCGTACGGCTCTGTTTATTGCAGCACACAGCGGCCAACAGTCACTCGTACGTAAGTTACTAGCCGCCGGGGCACAGATGAACACAGTCGACTTGTTGGGCTGGACGCCGTTTCACGCGGCTTGCCAGGCCGGCCATCTTGCTGTGGTTGAGATCATTGTGCATGAGCCTGGCTTGGAGGTAAACGCTCGCACTAATCACGGTTTCACGCCGCTCTATCTGGCCGCGCAGGAAGGACACGTGGACGTTGTGAGGTTCCTCGTGACGACAGCTGCGGGTGCCGATGTGAATGCCGCAGAGAACCTCGGCTGCTGCCCGTTACACATAGCGGCCCAGAACGGTCAGACGTCAGTCGTAGAGGTTTTGCTGGAGTCCGGAGCTTCGGCCGATCGTCAGGACAGTAACGGCTGGTCGGCGCTTCACTACGCCATACAAGACGATCGCCTCGACGTGGCAACACTACTGCTCGAGTCTGGTGTCTGCGTGGACGTGCAGACCACTGAAGGTTTCACCCCGCTGTTGCTGGCGACTCAGAAATCGTCGCTGGAAGCTGTGAGGTTCCTGCTTCGCTGTCACGCGGACGCTAACGCGCGTGAGGTGACTGGTGTAGCGCCTCTGCACGTGGCCTCTGATCAGGGCCGACTGCTCATCGCCGCTGAGCTCCTGGCTGCCGGAGCGTCGGTCAACATCGAGACCCACGACCAGATCAACGCGCTGTACTTCGCCACGAAGGCTCGACACGCCGACGTGGTGGATCTGCTGGTGGCCAGCGGGGCCGACGTCAACCAGGCTGTACAGGACGGCTTCACGGCGGCACACATCGCGGCACAGAACGGCGACCTGACGGCACTCGGCACAGTGCTGCGTGCCGGCGCACACGTAAACACGGTTGACGACGCCGGCTGGACTCCGCTGTTCTTCGCTTCTCAGTACGGACAGCTGGAGGCCGTACGCTGTCTGCTGACGGCCGGGGCTGAGCCGAACATCCAGGGCGTTGACGGTATCTCGGCGTTGTTCCTGGCGGTTCAGAACGGTCACATCGTGGTGGCGGAGGAACTCATCCTAGCGGGTGCTCACGTCGATGTACCACGTACTGACGGGGTGACCGGTCTGGCGTGTGCCGCGCAGCACGGCGATCTCGAGATGTTGCAACTGCTACTGTTCAACGGCGCCGACGTTCATTACGAGGACGAGCGAGGACTGTTGCCGCTGCACGTGGCCTGTGTCGGCGGACATCGGCGCGTGGTGGAGTTCCTCGTCAAAGCCGGCAGTGACCCTTCACACGCGTCCAAGCACGGACTGACGCCGATCCAACTGGCGGACCAGAACGATCACGAAGACGTGGTAGAACTTCTACAGGAGTACGGCGCACGACTGGACGACTCTGCAGCAGGGGAGCGTGATGAAGGGAGTGCTGTGGGCGGAGGCTGGAGCAACTTTTTTAAAGACATCCTTAGCCGAGCGTGGACTCAGAGTGTTAGGTCCCTCGATGGGGTCGATGATGATGCTGATCAATCGTCGACTGTGAGTGATAACTCATCGAAACGTCGCCGAGCCACGACTGCCAAACCGGTCGCTTCGGTCACTAAAGAACCAGCACTCACCAAGCCTCTACTCAAGCTTTAACTATCATTAGGCTAGCCATCTCGGGACAGTTCGTAAGTCCGAAGGGGCACGAATTTGAACAACGTGAAGGTGATGGATAGGGTTAAGGTTATGTTTAGCGATGGGGTTGGAAACAGGGGTAATATAGATTGCCTTTGGTTTTGACGGACTTTAGCTATGGCAGCCATTGGATATGGCGGTTTCAGTTTATGGCAAACTGAGTTACAGTCAATTTCAGACTAATGTGTCCCTTCGGTGTTTCGGCGTATTGACCAGTCACCGCCATCTGTTGATGGTGCGTTTATATTGCGTCCACGAGAAAACCCACGTTCCAGTATTGTTTTGACGTTTATTTTCGAACTATTACCGTGTTTAATTTATAATGAAGTAATTGTATATGTGAAACATTAAAGTGTGTGTATATTATAACTGGTTTTTCAGTTGTTGATAGTTATTCAATCGATGCGTTATATATCAACGTGCAAAACTAATGTTACGGTTTTTGCACACTCAGCACTCAGCAGGATAGTCCTATACTTCTGTGCTTTTCTTTGTTATTCTTGCTGATAATGTAAAAAAGGAATTTTGTTTTTTGACAAAATTTTGCTACACATTTTAGTCGGTCTATAATTTTTAGTTTGGTGATTGGTAGAAAATTTTATCGAGTCACAATGCATTATTTTTGTGTTGGTGATGGTACTTCCGCCATATTTCTATTTTATGTGTCTGATTTTGATGACTTTGATAAGCTGATAAGTCTCTGCCATGTGTACGTTATGTGATATAGTTCGTAATAAAAACCACAGTTTTCACTGCACGATTTCCAAGTCTGTTAAAAGCTTTCAAATATTGGGTATTAATTTTTTATTTATTCATTCATATTTGAGCAACTAAGAGTGATGTCTAGCGCCAAGCGCGCGACGGTCAATTACTATGCCGTGTTCATAGCGACAAACTCAACTCAACCCAACTGAACTCAACTGGAAATTGGAAAAGCTCAGTTTTTGTCAGTTTTCGACATTCTGAGCAGTTCAGACTCAGTTGAGTTCAGTTGAGTTTGTCGCTATGAACACGCGAAAAACCCAACTCAACTCAACTGGAGTGACTCACTCTGGACAAATGGCAGCGTGCCGCGCTGGAGATTTCCCACGCTAAGCATCGCAAAATTATAGCGCCAATATGAGGCTAATAAGCCTATGCATTTTACGAAAAAGGAAAGACGTTGCGGTAATTGCGTTAATTATTCTGTCAAACTTCATAAAAAAAGAAACACGGCGGACATGCCAGAGAAATCCTTTGCCAGATGACGTTGTCAGTGCTACATCGGTGAACAGTTTTAAGTCGATGGTCGACAAGTGTTCAGATTGGGGTATTTAAAGCTCTGTGCTTCTCAGCCCGTCATCTTCAAGTTCAAGTTCAAGTTCAAGTTCATACGTAACATTAAGAACAAGATAGGCATACCTGTAGGCTTATATAGCATCGAGTAGAGACCTACGTTTAATTGCGCGCGAAGCCTTGCGAGTTGCGCATGCGAACGCCTGGCGTTCTGGTTTCGGTTTAGTAACCATCACTCATTTTATCACCAAATTCCATGCACTGGAATCGAAAACTGGGTCATTTGAGCTCAACTCAACTCAACCGAACCAAGCTAAAATGTTCGGAACTGGCTTAAAATGGTCGTACGATTTGAGCTGAGTTCAGGTGAGTTGAGTTTTTTGCGTGTTCATAGCGACAAACTCAACTCAGCTTAAATGTCTTTGAACAGTGTTCTCATTATAAACAGTTTACGATTGCTCAGTTATATGGAATTTATTTTTAACGTTATATTAAACAACGTGTACATGAAAAACCTCTGCATTATTAATTTGCATTCAGCGGTCATATACTTTAAAAGAAAAGTTAACCCCTACCAATATAAGCATCGTATATAAAAATTGCATTTTTCTGGCAAAAAATATGTAATAATTTTTGCATGTAAAATTGCAACGACTATGAAATCGTGAATACGCTTTCATAATGCCACACTGTGGTCATGAACTTGAAAATGACCGACTAGTCCCCAAGTATACATTGCAACGTGCAAAACATGCACTTGGTTGTTGAAACAGTAAAGTACTGCTGCAGTAAATAAAGATAACTTTTCTGTTCCAATGTTGTACATATACACCATGTGACAAAAAAGTAACAAAAATAACTCGATTTTGTCAATAAACAAATAAGTAAATAAATAAATAAATAAACAGTCATAGACACCGGCTGCTGTTGACATAAGAGTCATACATAAGAGTTACACAAAAATATTAAACAACAATAAAATTCCACATTACGCAGCTTTAGATACAATTATAAAAAAACACATGCTATATATTGCACCGAAAAATAATAAAACGCACGCAAGTTGCAAGCAAATTCTGAAAACGCAAGCAATATACAAAAAACGTTAAACGCCGAATTAACTTTGGTTACTTGCTTGTTTCTTTAATTGTTTGGAGTAGATTTTTTTTTATAAAACGCTACTCTTCCAGACATCTGACTAATTGTGTTAACGTACTAAATACATGCATGCAAATTGCAATAAACTAAAAAAAACTCTCGTGCCGACATACTGTGCGGTCGTCTTGCTGATCTTTGATTTTTCTAGATAAACATTGCCACACCAGTTACTCCTGTTCTGGGAAACGTTCAAACAAGTTTTAGTTTTTTTCTGCGCTTTTTAGTTTTCGAATTAAGAGCCAGTACAGAACGCACAGACAGACGGACGGACAGACGGACGGACGAACAAGATTCGTAATGCGGCCAGTTAGGACGGCAACATAATAATGACAACCCAGTGATGTAGTGCTAGGCGCCCGTCTGTCCGTCCATCACACTCTGCAGCCGTATCAAAATGGTGCAAGCTAGGATCACGAAATTTTCACTGTGGGCGGCGACATGGACTCTGTTTGTTGACTAAATTTGAATAGAGGGATTCCCCACAAACGAGGACGTAAAAAATACTCTCCTAAAAAGTTTGTATTTTACAGCTATTGGTTCGTCCAGCCTAGCGGTACAAATAAGATACAACTACACGCACACATACTGCTTTTGATAACAAACATTTAGGGGTATCAACTTTGATGACATTTGATCCCAAAATACGGTTTTTTTGCGATTTCGGTCTGCGACACTCGTGTTACATTTCAAGAGTGAATTGCGCCAAAATGGCTGGAGATAGACGAAGACAACCTGGATATGAAATTTTTAGCATTAAACGACTCCCGAGGTTTACGGAGATTGTTGTCATGATGTCGTACATATACGTCATCTGACGGCAATCTAAAATTGTCCGATTCAAACGAAAACAGAAAATACAAAATGACAATTTTTAAGACACACATAACAAAAAATGAAAACCCGCAAGTCATAAATAGAATATGCAATTAAATTAACTAGTCACAGCGACGTAATGGCCAATTCGCACCTACCACGCCGACGAGAATCAACTCAACTCAGTAGTTGAGTTGAATCGAGTTTAGTTAGCGCGGTAGGTGTAAACTGGCCGTAAGAGTCAACTGGGTGAGTGGACCGACGGTTTGTTCGGATAACTTTGTCGGCCCGTTGCAGGTTGTAGTTGTGGTCGGTGAACGTGAACGGACGTCTTATCGCTATGAAGTACTGCATGAAGCGGTCCACTGGTCGGATGTAGTTAGTGGAACAATTGAGCGTCGTGTGCAACGTCATCGTAACGTCATTGTGACGTAGTGCGTGAGCCAGTGTGCTGTTCCATGCGCCGCACGCGTGTAATCTGAGGTGATTGAACTCGACAGTCAGCACACGACCATCATCGTCGTCAGCAAACACGCCATTCAGCGTGCCGCGCACCACTGCAATCATGCAGTTGTACAGAGTTTAAGGTTGATGCATTGTACTATACGTTAGAAGTTAAATGTTAAAGGTGGTGTATTGCTCTTTATAGGAAACCCATCTCAAAGCTACGGAGCGTCACCTGCCGTATGGGATCACAAAGTGTCACCTGCCACCAACACAGGTGAACGCGTCCCGCCTTAACCCCAACTAGATTGGCCGATATTCGATTTACCTACCCCAGAACGATAGAAGGCAAATAAATAAATTGTTTTGTTTACCAGACATGGCTAGAATTAGTCCTTGTCTTTGGGAAACAGTGAGCACTAGACACATAGAGTTGTATTCACGTGATAAAATATTGGCCAGGAATGCCCAAGAATGATGTAATGGTTTAATTTAAGAAGACTGCAGGCTAAACTTCAAGCCTAGAGCCTGGTTGGTAACTGCACTCTGGTATCTTGCTCATTTTAATACCAGAAGGTCGTTTTCGACGACTTTACGGACAAAACTACAGCGTGAACGTGCCAGAAATGAAATGTAAAATTCGAAAAAAATCGAGTTGATATTTTATATATGAGACATTAAATTAACTCTAATACAACATAGACTGACATTATTATTTCAACACTTTCTATTAACAAATTTGTGCCGACATATCACGCGGCCGTTCGCCTATACCTACGCAACTTTAACACCGACCTTTGACTTTCGAGCTGAAAATTGGCACACCTGCCATGTGAACGTTCATAGCAATTCTGAGTTTTCCAATCTCCACGCTTTTTCGTTTTCGATTTAAGCGTTCGTACGAGACGGACACAGACAGGCAGACAAACGGACAGACAAGACCCATAATGCGGCGGCCTATTAGTACGGGCAACATAACGAACTCGAGTTGACGACATGGCAGCGGCAGGCAAATACTGTATTTATTTCATGATCCATCTTTCTCGTCTATCTTTCACTACAATGTCTGGAGTGATGTAAGAGCCTATAGTCTCACTCCGCACAAGCGCGACGACTGATAGCGTCTCGCGCTTATATGTATATCACACGTCGTCCAGGCAGAACACGTCGTCGATCACGGCCATGAAATAAGTAAGCCCATACGTTTCAATACGGTCTACAGTGTATTATGTAGACAGAGCTGACCGTGTTTGGCGCCAGCACACAGCTGACTGAACTGAGTCATTGCGGCACCCAGAGCCTCAGATCGCTGACTTGGACAAAGTAAATCGACACAGACATCACCCTGAGAACAGATCCTCTCACGTCCATTGTACCTGGATATACACAACAAATCTACACTGTGACCGGCAACAATATTTCTGGCTTACATCTCTTTTAGAAGACTTATTTCAAAGCGTTGGCAATCGCAAAGTCGTTGATTTTGTTAAAGAAACCCATCACAACAGATCGAAAGCATTAGCGTTGAGAAACTGACTATTTTTGGAGTTTAAACTTTTAAACTTTTGCTGAGACAATTCGTTAAACGAAATTTCGGTTTAGGTACATATCTTAGCCAAAATGTAAAGGGATTTCGCTGCGCCTTTTGCTAAGTGGAAACGTCAGACCTATATTGAAAACCTATATTGAAGATTCCGCTCAGCGAAAGGCTCAGAAAAATCATTTTACTTTTTGGCTAAAGTAGGCTACTTAGACTGAATTTTAGGTTAACAAATTGACTCAGCGAAAAACTAAGTCAACTGGAAATTTGGGACAAACGTGAGTCCGCCCGGCGCCTTAAGTCCAACTGGGGGAAAATTCAGGGGTCGAAATTTCCCCGTAGCAAAGTCACATGGCCAGCACTCAAATGCATTAGCATACGCAAAACGCGCACTGTTGACTTACGGTGGGTAAACATTAGCGACGTAATTTCTGGTGTTAGTGGACCAAAGTTCACCATGTTTTGTTCAACGCGGGATTAATCGTGCTTGATAACGCCTTTTGCCGCTTATAGAGACGTCTTCTATTCGTTCTAGAGACATTCGCGGTCAAAGTCGAAAGTTATCGTAAATTGCACCGATTTTTGGACGTTTTCGCCCTCTCAAATTTTAAAAGGGCCGTGCCCCCCCAAAAAAGTTGTACTCGCGTTATTACCAGCATTCAGCAGAACGTCACGTAGCAAAGTTTCATGAAGATCTTGCGGCTAACACGCTGAATTGTAAGCCATTTTTGACCTTTTTTGAAAAAAAAATTGTAAGAGAAACATCGGTTCTCAGTGGGAAATGCACTAGCATGACCTGGTCATTCTCCAGCGCGTGTAAAAATCTGGAGGCGCAGCACCCCTTAGGGGCCAAAATATAATCTTCCGAAAAAGTCGATATGGGTGGGTATGATTTCACTCTTAGATTTTCGTAATTAGTGGACCAAAGTTCACCGAATTTTTTTGCTAAACGCGAGAGGAATTGCGGTGGATAAAGCACTTGTCCGATTTTGAATATCTTCATCCATTCCGAAGATATTTGCTGCCAAAGTTTGAAGTCGTCGGAAATCAAGCCAAATTTTGGCCTCTAAATTTTTTGGGGGACCTTCAAATGTTTAGACCAAATTTTTAAAGCACAACCCACTGTAGACCACGGTGCAAAATTTCGCGGCGATCGGCCGACGGAGCTCGGGATATTATGGCGAAATAAAAAATAAACATCTGCGCTAAAACATAAGTCTGCTCCGAAAGCTATCGCTTCCGGGCGGACTAAAAAGTGCAGTCACCCGTCAGCGCACCTGCGTACACGGCACGGGCGGTGCCTGGCCGCCGACTGTCGTCGTCTTTTGCACAGTGTCAGTCCACAGCATCGCTCATCACCGCCGGCTCGACCCCCGTGTCTTCTACGCCAGTGAATGGCGCTACGACCACTGCTGTCTCTGCAGCAGATCTGTCTGTGCGGCAGGTAGCACGTCGAGTTACCACACAGCCGCTGAGCACGACGTGGACACCGCGGACGACCGTTTACACACCTGCTCAGTCACACGCACACACGCGCACTCAAGCTAGACTAACTCAGCCTCCTATCCCTTCCTACATGATACACTAACACCTGCCCACCTTCACAGGCACATACACAGACGCCTCTACGATAGTTAAGACACGCTTTGCACAGTTGTCGCGCGTAAAAATAACAATAATTGTATTTCGTTTTTGGTCACTCGATCAGTCATATGACATTTAGGAACTTATGTAGGCCTAATACCATCGCTATCAGATTAGAGGCCGGCTGTAGTGTATCATATACAACTAATTGTACCAGTTTAATGCATCAATATGTATTATGAATTCGGTTGTCCCCGTGTAGGCTACAGGCTAAATGTCCTGAATTGTGCAAACTGCGATCACAAGTGATTACTACGATTTTGTTGAGACTTTTTGCCTAATAACTTATCACACCAACTTTACTACACTGCAAATAAAACCATCTACAGTGTACAGCTGGTCAGCGGATGTCGGCTGCAGAGATTTCAAATAATCGTTAAAAGCCAATGCATTAATTTATTGATTGTCTTCTCAGAATACTGATAAAAGCATTTTCTTGTTGTTAGAATAACCAAAAATTACTACGACAAAATACCATCATTAACCAAATGAATATTATATCCTTCGACATTATTGGCGTCATCCTCATTATCATTCAATTCGCCAACACAGGAATAAAATAACACAACGACGCAGCAAAAAGTGTCAAAAATATGGCCGACCAAACAAAAACTGCATTTAAGAGTTTTTTGCATGCACACAATAAAGGGAGTTTTGTGCTGTTTATAACAGGCATCCAAACGATTCCGCGAATAGGGTAGGTCTAGATATTACCTGAAGCTAGTCTGTGGCTTGTTGTCAAACACGTGGCCGTTGCAGCATGTCTGCGTGTCTGGGTTGAACGTCTTCGTTCCTGGCTGACAGCATCGGTGTCCCGTACGTTTGCGATGAATGACTCCCTGACAACAGAGCTGAGTGCGCGGGTTGTACGAATGCTCTCCACACTGCACGAGTGCCGTCACTCTGCCGTTACGACATACCTGTCGCAATGTTGTACAGAGCAACAGACACAAATTAGTAAACGCGCTCGCAGAAGAAAAAAAACTGCATCATAGAGAGTGGATTTAGTTAATGCGTCAAGTAAAAAAAGGATGACGTTTTTTTCGTATGCATAGATTTCAACACGGTTTACACTTTACAGTGTAAATAATGCGAGTGTAACAAAACGCAGTACGCAGTAGACCGTGTTAAAGTGTACTCCTTTCATGACGGTGATCGACGGTGAGTTTTGCCTGAAAATGAGTGCTGTACACAGATCCGAGCCACGTTCAGTTCGGTCGTCACGCTCGAGAGTAAGATCGTGCGCAGGTAAAGCACTGCAAACATTGTAGTGAGAGATAGGCCTAGTCGGCAAAAATAGGCCATGAAATAATCAACGTTCACTTTTATCTGTTTTCCATCAAAACGCGTTTTTGACGTTTGTTTATTCAGTTTCCTCTCGTTTATTGCATGATCTGTGGTATTCGTACCTGTGTTCTGTGGTTGTACGGGGCACGCAGTCGACCTCGTCTGCCCTCACAGCAGCGAGTTGCGTCACCAAAAGCTCTGATAGGACCTGACTTCCGACAGCAGATGGACGTAGAGTTCATAGGCCACTTGTTGGCACAACATTGAGCATTCACCGGCAGCAACACACCTGTACACGAGTACACTTGTAGTAATGGTGGTGGTGGTAATAGTAGTAGTAGTAGTAGTAGTAGTAGTAGTAGTAGTAGTAGTAGTAGCAGCAGCAGTAGCAGTAGCAGTAGCAGTAGCAGTAGTAGTAGTAGTAGTAGTAGTAGTAGTAGTAGTAGTAGTAGTAGTAGTAGTAGTAGCAACCGTAACGTAGAGTTCATAGACTTTTTAGTGGTTAAAAAATAAAACGCGTTGTTGTATGTACTGAATGCCACTTTGTCAATCTATTATGTGGTGCAGCCAACGACTAAATTAAAAACATAACAAAAACCCCAGCTGTCGTTAGCGTGGGCCGACCGTACAGCCTATATTCGAAGGCCAGCGTCCGACTTTCGGTCGCGGAAAGAAAACGATTTGCCAGAGTGACTGCAGTCCCATACACGCTATGGTGACGTTGCTATATGAACACCAGGATATGGTGATTCGCCGCCCGTCAGAATCGCTGCAGGCAGCAACTTTGCTTTCAAAATTGCCGCCAAATCGCTGCAGATAAAAACATGGTTACTATTAGCAGCCTATAGAAATTCGTTATTGCCCTATCCAACAATTTCATTACCGTTCCCTTAAGACCTACAATACATGCGTTACAAACAGACAGACGGCAAACAGACGACACACCGTACCCAATACCCGCATAATAAAACATCAGAACAAAAACCGTTGCAACCGAAACAACAGTGAAATCTACAAAAAATGATACTAAGCAAATTTAATGGCATTTCGGTAAAAACACGAAAGCAATGACAGGTCGAGACTAAACGGTCGACCAAAAATAACTGACTGAACGTGAAAAATATACGACGCAATTGCACGTAGTTAGTTGAACAATATGACAAAAAAAGATGAAGACAATCTGGCATCATCACCAATGCGTGACATTATCACTGTTAACAGTGACTAATACCTCCGCAGCACTGATGCAATGAAGCATTGTACAGCTGGCCTGAGGTCGAGTCGTTCAGACAACATCGCATGTCGACAGGTTGTAACAGGTACCCGCAACACGTCGTGACATCCGCACCGACACTAACTGATGCGTGTACCACTCCAGCGCAACACAGAGCAGTCGACGTATTCACGTAACCTACACCCAGCAACTATTTACAGACCAAGTGGGCCATAAAAGTGTGCCTCTAACTTTCGTACAGTCATAATTTTATCAAACATCAAACAATTTACTAGATGTTTTACTATCCATTTCAGTACAGACTTACTTAACAAACAAAAGTCAATCACCTCCTACAGCTAGTAAACGCGTCGAAAAATACAGCTACGTTTAAACTACCGTAGGCCTATAGGGAATTTTATCCATGCAGCTCACTTGTTAGAAGTGATTACAAAAAATGTGACAATTGCTGGCGCTATATCGAATTGTTTACAGAGTTAAGACTTAGACCTAAATTTGCACATTTACCGCACAACTCGTTTGTGAAAAATTTTTAAAAATAGGTCAATATTAGATGCAGTTATGACAAAAACGACTAAGGTGCTTACGATTATTGGGCCACACTTTATGACATTTGTATAATACCGTTGCAACAGAAGCATTATTTTCCGTAAATTTTAGTGTTAAAACAAACCAGCAAATTCTACGTCATTTCGGCAGAAACTCAAAAGCAGTGACAACCTCATTTCCTAATTGCTCATTTACACTATTACTTCCTTTTCGTGTGAAATATTGCGGAATTACCACAAGAATCGAATTAATTTTTACCATGCGGAGCACCTGCGTAGCAATGTGTGACGTCACCGATAGATGACGTCATCGGTATGACGTACTGGTTGTGACAGCAGCGCTGGGTTCTAGTGTCATAGGTGACGTTGCCGCAGCAGTTGGTCACACCTGCGTCACGGCTTACCTCTAGCACGTTACCTGTACACAGAACACGTTTCGTGGCACGCAAATTATGCTTTCATATATAAGAATACCGGTATAGCCGTGAAATATCTGTATTCATATCTACAGTTTGCAAACTGGGGTCCTACCAACTTCCAAACATCTATTATTACTTACTGTCCGCCGTAGCGACACCTGGCGGACAGTCGTTCCGACGAAAGCAGCAGCCGTTGCCGAAAAGTCGACAATCTGTATCAAAATAAAGACTGCATGTTGGTCAATTTGTATAAATTATCAAGTCACCGTTTCAACATATAAATCTATCCAAAGAAGAAGGCATGCTAACTAGTTTTATACTAAGCACTGTCAACGTTTGCTTAAATAACTAAAAATACGATGTGGGCCAGATGCCGATAAACTGTGCGGCTCCATCTACAGTTGCACAACTTTAACCCTAACCGAAAAGTTTGCCTTGTCGAGGTGAAAACTAGCATACCCGTTACTTCTGCCATGAGGAACGATTGAGTCTTTTTCGAGGCATAGGACCGGATTTTCGGATTTTTTTTACAATAGTGCGAGATAGAGCAAAAATTTGTTACCAGGATTACAAAAAATTACGGACAAATTTGCCTAAAATTTTCAGGGAAGGTTACATTTGACAACATTTTCCCGGACATAATCCTTTACATTACAATTTCCCGAACATAATCCTCGGACAAAATCCTGCTCGAACATATTGCTTTGGATAAGTGTAAAGCAGACAAAATCTACCGGGACATAATACCCCCGGGCATGACCTCCTAGACATAACCTCCCCTAATGCACAAAATGTGGACAGTACTTGGCCTTGAATCTAGTTTTATTTTCACTTTATACGCTATTTTACTTTGTGTACTCTTGTATAATTTTCATACAAGTAAACACGGACCACTGCAACAGATGGAGGCGCGGATATCGTAGACAGTTCCGTCAATGCAGGCGTCACAGTGTACAGTGGACAGAGGTCGGCCGTTGCGGTCAGGCTCACAGCACCAGTTGGTGACTGGTTGCCGGTGTCTTGGCGATCTCAGTGGTCGTACGAATGGCTGAATACCGGCCAAATCATCGCAGCATTCGTCCTGGATCGGATCGAACGACGCCGTCCCGCAACAGAACAACGCCGTCTCCCTCGCATCGTCTACAGTTCGCATCAGAAAAATCGTTGCTCACAAAATAAAACAGTGATTAACTAGAAGGACATTTATAGAGTGCAAACTTGTGTTCAAGAGATGGCAGCACTATCTTTAGCTTTGCCGTATCTGGCAGTGGTAAATATCTTTTAATCCTATCGTTAATCTACACGACAAAATACTTCGAATCGTCACTAGAATCAAGCCAATTTCTTCCTGGGCAATGGTCAACTTCCCTACTAAATTTTACCACAACCGTTCTTAATTTTTGTGGGTTAGGCCTATATAAAGCGACAAACAAGCAGACAAAGTCAAAGACAGTTACAGCTTTTGGACCTTGGTGGACGACACTCGTCTAGCGAAACAAATGAACTCTCACTATTTTAACAACCGTGACTTATGGGCTGGCCCATAGACAATAATTAATTACGTCGAGCTTCGCGCCTTGCCGTCCGCAAGCCTACAAGACGATGTTACACTGCATCAAACTACCCGGTTGAGATTTCTGCAGGTCTCCGTGCAATTTTGCCGACCGACCATTACAACACGTCTGCACAAATGATCGACCGCTGCAACAAGCTTGCGCTCGTCCAGTAACGTCGTCGGTTTGTCCTTTTATGCGACGATCAATCTAAACTACTTTGCTCAACCACTTTTGTGAGGTTGATACATGCAATAAAATTACAACGCAGCTGCGACAGAACAACACCGAAAGAAATCACAGTCGACTCCGTTTAACTTTAAATATTGTTGCACTGCAGACGCATTGTTTTTATCGCAACTGTGCGAATCACGTTCTGGTGACATCTTCATAGCAAATTCTTTAAAGAAATAATTCGAACAATGCAGGAACCTGCGTGGCGGTAGCGCAGAAGACCGTTGCAACACTGCAGTTCTGTACTGTTTATCTGCATGCCCGCCGGGCATCTGCCGCCCTCCGTCAACTCTGCAAGTACAGTAGACAGCATCATGATAATTTGCACCAAATACATTCTACTACATAATTGAGTTAATAAGTAACAAACTCAGTCGTCGTTTGTTTAACTATTCAATATGGCTTCGGATTTATTGCACTTTACATTTTCCCTACCCCAAAGTCTGGCATCCAAGTTTTGACATCCGCGAACTGTTAAATGTAATTTTCCACCATTTAACTGTGGATCCATCATCCCAGCTTGGCTAAGAAGTTTTTCTGTAAGCAAAGGCCTACGGTTATCACAAAAACATACTGTAATGGTTTCAACTTCCCCAGGGGGTATACAAATTTTGTCTAGCTTATGAACTATGAACCTCCCCAAAATTGTACGCAAATTTTCATCCTTGTTTGCAGCAGATTAAGTTCGGCCAGTTATTCCCGCTGGCGCGAAAGTTTCGAAAACGCTCCGAGATCTCGCGCTTACATGTAGATGTAAAAAGCCATTTCCCCCAAATTTTGAGGGAGCGGTTCAAATGTTAGGACCTACTCTGTTTTAGCGCACATGTTTCGATCACATGGCAAAGTTTTACGACGACCGACCGAGTAAAGTTAACAACATAACGCCGCAAAGTACTACAGAGAAAGAAAAACATCAGCAGTACAAAAGCTTCTGACGTAACTGTCGGTGTGGGCGGCCTAAAAATATTCGGAATCTGAAAGTATATCTCATTCACTAATTTCCATGCGGGCTTTGCTGCTGCATTGCTTTCAATGACTAACAGCAAGGCAGTCGAGCGCGCCATGCACTTTGATAATATAACCACCTCTGCGACGACAGAAATATCCGAAGGCTGCGGGTTCACTTGAAAATTTTGCTTTTTACAAAAAATATTCAAAATTTTTCGCAGCTAAGAAATGTCAGTCGAAAATGCGATAATACAGTTAACCGAAATGGGTATTTTTTGCTTTATTTGTTCCTGGTAACTGATGTTTCGATAGGTTAGAGGTTTTTCAGCGTACGGAATTGCAGCTTGCTACCGATGCTTCCGCAAAATCCGTCGAAAAGTGTTGAACTCAAAGTTTGACACAAACACAGGAACATAGTGGGCATGTCATTGACGATGTTTCTGATAATTATTGCAAAAATGTTTTCGCCAGTTATATACCTTAGTAAGCAGCGTTCAAAGAAGGGCGGATCAATCGTAAATCTATTGAGCTCTAACGACACAACTTGAGTAGGCCTATAGGCCACAAGGCGTAATAAGGGTCTTGAAGCGTGTCGGTCAGCATGATCGTATTGGCCCTAGGCCTAGTAAAGGGCAGCGAGGGCGTTGGTCCATCACTGCTTAACCTTACTTTATTGAGGTTATTGTTGTATGGCGTGGCGTATTATGATATGAATTGAATGGGGGTTATGAGTAGTTCAGCTTATCGTCAAGTAGACTACAGCCTGACTAATACAACTTTCATGTCATACAGTAAACCAGCGCGGCGCCGCAGTAACTGATAAATACAAACCATAATATTATTTGAACGAAAAGTTTGTCGTTTAATTAGAGTAGATTTTGCACCACGAATCTGTATTCAACTAGACAAAATATTGTGATTTGCTTTACCGCTGTTGTATATTGTCCATGTTTTATGCCAAATAATCTTACTCTTTTAGCTGTCAACTTAATGCATTGTACCACGTGAACGAATGTTTTTATTAAACTATTTTCAAATTCCATCATTACGCAGTAGCCGAAAATACTAGACTTTTTGTCAAATACCGTGCAGGATAAACTAACAAATAAATAAGTAAATAACCAAACCGTATAATAATGTAATATTACCTTATTTCACACAATTTACACTTTTCCGCTAATAAAGTTAATTACATATTATTTGTTGTTCTTATTTAAATAAATACGGTAAATAATAATGCCATTAATACATAAAAACTTGTGTACCTTCAGGTTGTGATCTCGGCGCAAATGCAATTGACATGATTGCACATGTCAGAAAATAAACAACAAATTTAGACATTTTGCATTCGGCCTAACTAAGAAATGATTATATTTCGAATAACTTCTGGAGTAACTGTTACGAACATTATAAACGCACGAAATCCATGACGGCATTGACTGCGTTGATAACAAGGTTTATATAATGATGCAACCGTAAAGCAAGGTATATGTGGAGAAAGAAAAAATCCGCTGACAACAATGGTATTTTCGAAATCCCCAAGCAGGCCACACAACAATGAAATACGTTTATCGTACTCAAAGACATGGCCTCAAGGAAGGTCATTAATTACTAACGCGAACATCAGACGTCCCGATAGTCGACACTGTATGCGGATGTCCCAGACATGGCCACGGTCCATTTTTCCTCAACCAACTAAATACGACTCCGCTCAATAATTTACAGAGGAAATTTAACCCAATCTATAGTGAGCTTTGTGCAAATTGAGCCATTTTATGTAAACATTACAATAAGTCATATTCGTGCACTGTTAATAATATTGTGCTAACTTTTCGAGTGTAATTCACTTATTCTAAAGCTGTATTATACACATTTTCACTGTGTGCAATAAGCATTACCAAAGTTTTTTTTACGAGAATCAAAAAATATAAAAAAATAAAGGTTCGCATTCAGTTCAAATGAAGATGTGATATACCTACATGCAGAGACGCAAAAAGTTGCAACGTTAGTCACGGGCCAATTTCAGTTTGTCGTATATATTATGTGAGACTTTACATATTGTATGCTTAGTATTATTTAGCATATTCATTTTTATTAAATTGCTTTTCTACATAGCCTGGTGTCGCACTAACTGATGTTTCTGTAGGTTAGAGGTTTTTAGCGTACGGAATTGCAGCTTGCTACCGATGCTTCCGCAAAATCCGTCGAAAAGTGTTGAACTCAAAGTTTGACACAAACACAGGAACATAGTGGGCATGTCATTGACGATGTTTCTGATATTTTATTGCAAAAATGTCATATACTTTGTTAAACAGCGTTCAAAAAAGGCTGCTCAAACGTAAATTTATTGAGCTCTAACGACACAACTTGAGTATATGCCACAAGGCTTAATAAGGGTCTTGGAACACATTAAATTTGAAAACCGTAAACAAATGTCAGACTGTTCCAGTAACATATTTATAAATGTAAAACAGGGTCGGAGATGTACACTGATTCTTCATATAATTAATTTTTTGTTGTATCGTTCGTTTTTCACCTTTAAAGGGACAGGCCCAAGACAAGGCGCCACTGGATTGTTACACCTATCGGCTGATATTTCATGAACTCTGGAAACTGCTGAGATTATAATGAAAGTTTACGCAGCGCCGCCGATGAGCAATGTGTATGATATTCCACTGCTATCGACATTTGACATATGTCAAAAAGCAATTGTTACAACAGGAAGCGCAATACAATAAGCTATATCGGTGTAGGCCTGAACAGTTAACGCCTTCATGTCTTGCAGACAACTATCTACAACCGCCAGCTGAACCGTATACGTTTGTACGAAAGCATGGCACGATAAACCTGCAAATTAAAACAGCCGCAGTTACGTGCAAATAAACATTTAAAAGTATACCTCGCACACAAAAAATAGTCGACGCACGAGAAAATGCAATAAAATATTGCAATAAATGAGTATTGTGCTATATTGTTGTGCGTAACAGTTGGTTGTTCGTAACATAAAAATATGTAATTTCAACTTTCATTCGTCGTCCTGACGGCAGACGACTAAATAAGTTACCAAAATAAAAATAATAACATCAAAATACTTTATCTTATCTTATTATTGTTATTATTATTGTGGCTTTTATGCACCAAAAAGAAGATCCAGAAGGCTAAAAACATCTAATTAAAATTACTACATTGTTATTTTTGTGTCTCTGGAGTAGCGCTATTCCAATTAGGTAAAAACTAAAAATAATACATTTCAATTATCATCGTAATTATTATCATTTAAATGCTTATTTACGACACAGTGGTAACAATAAAAATAACGTTTATAAAATACATTATTTATGCACATAAAATTATGCACCAAAAAGACGCTAAGAAAACTGAGTAAGCGTTGCTGGTAAAAATTTACGGACAAAAATCCACGGTCCCAACCATTTGACGATTGAGCGAAGACTTGCAGACTGTGGCATAGACGCTGTCATGGTGCCGAAATTGAATATAAGGTCAGAGTTTAATTTTTTTTTCCTGCCATTAACATCATAACAATATGTTTCATTCAGGGCGCGTGTCTTTAGCGTCGGTAAAACAGGAAGACTTAGTGCGAACGGAGCCTTTATTGTGTGCCTAGCTAGCAAGTTGCTTGCGAACTGCGATTTCTGCGAAATGAAAACGCCTTGTGGTCCTCGAATACAGCAAATTACGGTTTTTGTAGGAAGCAGGCTGTCTAGCAAGACTGACCCCGCAACTGCCACAAATAGGCTAGACGTTTGGTTATGGCATTCGGGGCAGTTGTCGTGTTGAAATTTTCTACAGACGACGCAGTCTAAATGTTTGTCAATATTTTCCGGGGGATAAACATCGAAAGAAAAATGTTTACATTACCCAAAATTTCGCAAAAATAGAAAATGCCCGCGTCTAGGAAAATGAATGCCATACTGCTGCTAAAGCAACGATATGGAGGAAACGCATGGACAGAAAAGATTAACCTTTCACATCGACAGACAAGATCTTATCACCAAAGTTGATAAAACCAAGTTAATGACTGCTTATTTTGAAGGAATTATTATTATGATTTTAATCGTAGTTATTACCACAAATGACAGTTTAGAACCGGACGTAAAAAAGCAAAACGAATGACTGACGTTGCCAGAGAAATTTTACACAATCAGAAACTAAACTGGAATTTCAAAAATATCAGCAAACAAGCAAAGATCAAAGTTTACGAACCATTAGATAAACCACTGAAGAAACTACAAAAATATGTCAGCCTAGTGACCAAATATTAAGCGGTCGTCCACATAAGTGTGCGCAACCCTAACCAACCATAACCTTGACCTTTAACCTTTTAAACTAAAAACTGGCACCCCGTGGTTTGTTGCTTCAGCGCTAAAAAGTTTACATTAATTCAATTTTTTTACTCCTTTTCTTTTTAGAGTTAGAAGCCCGTATATATTTGATAGACAGACACAGACGAACAGGCAGCACTCGTAATACGGACAGCCAGATAATAAAAAGAAAGCGCTGGTACAAGTTCAAGTTGGTAAAAGAACAGCACAGACCGGGAAGACAATACAGCTTTTAACTAGCGCGGGATTCGAAGAAAAGACAATTTGGTGCAGCAGCAGCAGCTAATAGCGCAATGCCCACAAGCTGCTGCTGCTGCTGCTGTGTCGCCATCGTGCACATTATTCGACGGCATCTCCAGGCAACGGACTGACGCACGCTGGCGTCACGTGTCGTCAACTGCCCGTCCACTGCACGGACGCACGCATACATACATTATCGCAGCTCTACGCTGGCACTCTGTCGTCCATCCATCCGCTCTGCTGCAGCAGGGAACCAGCCTACCAGCCCGCGACGGTCGCAGCTGTCGTCGTCGCTATTTTTAGCGCTCGTCAGTAGTCGCAGAACGTGGCTGGCGCCGCCGCGTTGGTGACTGGGCTGCGCTTGCGTCGTGATATTGCAGACAGCCGGGAGGGTAGGACTGGTTGCTGATGGTGCGCGAGCGAGCAAGCACCTTGCAGTATTGCACGGCACGCCGCCACACGCCACGCCTGCGCTGCTGACACACCGAGCAGGTTGCTTGTCCGTTTGACAGCAGCCGCAGCAGCTGTATAGCGTTCACTGAGTCGAGCCTGATAACGACAACGACGTCGACGACAGAGATAACAAGCGATGGTCGACTGACGGTCATCCACAGCGTCTCACAGGCGAGAACCATGAGGCATTGGACAGAGAAAGCGCGTTTGATGACAGAGTCACAGTAGAGCTCTGTCTGTCACTCAGTCGTTTGTAGTATCGACCATGCCATCACCCGGCGTGCCGCAAACCCTCTCGTCCACGCTCCTGCTAGCTGTACTTACCGCTGCATTTCTACTTCCGGCCGCGCTACCGCTCGACAACGAAGCCGAGGTAATTTTACTTTTCGCTTTAGTAGCTGCAGAATTTCTGTAACCAATTATTGTATCAGATAACATGAACGGAATCGAAGTGATGTAATCGATTGTGATACAAAGATATTTATTTTTTCGCTCTCTGTATCTGTTCTGTATTTTGTCTGTCTGTTTGTCTGTCTCTGTTTGTTTGTTACCAAAGCATTTCGGTAAATAAAGGTTGATATAGTAGTAGATGGTTCAAGGGCTGTTGTTGCTAATTCCGTTTCAAACTGTTAACTTAAGTTGAACGGTTCAGTTGATTTTTAGTTTATGACAGTAATTTTTATAGCAGTCAGGCATGGCTATAAGTAACCAGTTGCGTTAACATTTTACAGCACAAAACGATTTAACCAAATTCTTGGTTTGGCGAATCTCTGTTAGTGATTAATAGTAAAATTCTCTCATCGTTTTTGAGATACGGCGACTTATGATAAAAAATTGCCAATTTCTCTATACTCCATTTCTGTTTTACTTTAAATTTGAGGCGTAAAGTTGATCGTTCGAAAAACTGACATAGGGCCTGGTGACAAAATTATTGCTCGTGTAATAAAGTTCGAGGTATAGCCGTTTATATGATCAGCCTACATCAACGTTACACCAGGCGAACAGACGGAGAGACGAACAGACATATACGCTGGCATTACCCGCCCATGCAACAACATGGTGCGGCTTAAGCTGGCTATTTTTAACACACATGCAGTTGGCTATTTGGCTATAACTCGTTGTATACTAATCTGAGTTCTTTTGAAAGTTGCCTGTTTTGTGGTGTCGTTTACGCTTCGCACATTTCTGGCTGAAACGTTCGAAGAGCTGGGAAACTTGCTAAAGAAAATATTCAAGAAAATGTTAAGAACGCAAGCTTGGCTACATTTCGATCTGTATGAAGATGTAGATAATTTTGCCAAACCAGGTTTAGGCATCACTTAATTCAACTGCCGCAATTGTGCGTCTGTACTAAAAGACGGGTATTCATAAATTCTGGTTGATACTGTGCTGAAGCGTTGTAATAAACTGACGACTTCACCCGTGTTGCACTGTTGGTATAGCATTAGATGGGTTATACGATGTAGCCATTACGTCTGTTATGTACTCGTAGTATAGCTATCTACAAATATATTACAGCAGTTACGATGCTGCTTCGAAATGTAAGGCCTATGTTATATTATGTTGCCGTGCCATCGTTGACGACGACGTTGGCGACCATGCGATGCCAGAGCACTCTGTTTTCTGAATCCCGGATGAGCTGTGTTGGGCTCACGTTATTCTTCCACAATTCACACAAGCTATAAAAATATTTCAGTCTCTGACGCTTTTTCAACCTGTGCCCCACGAAAGCAAGCGGCAGTTGACAGTTTCTTTTCATTAGTGTATGTTACACCCCTGTCTTTTTAAATACTTTATTCCATGATATCATTAACATCCTCCACAGGAACCAAACTTTACGGTCATCTACCTGTTTTTTTATCGATTTTGACATTTTTCAAGCTTTACATCCATAGGGCCTACAACAAATCTACCAAACATAGCAGTGTTGAACTCGCAGTTTTGTGTTTAAGTTGATTCTGTGACTCGGCAGCACATTTTACATATTGCCAAAAGCTCTCTTTTTCAATACTTTTCTTACATCGTGTAATCTTATTTTTTGTCATCACTTGTAACAAAACTGCCCGGATACGAAAAGAACTTGACGTGCTGGACGTCATTGCCATTAATGAAGATTGAGCACTTCGGTGGAACTTTTGCTTTGGAGATCATAGTAAAGGCGATCCGTTTGGTTCGTCGCTCAGGTATAAATAATAAATGCGTCGCACGGGAAGATAGAACGTTGCCACGAATGATAGTCTTTACTGTCTGTCGCTTTTCTTTGTCTAGATGCCCCGCATAGCCAGTGAATTTCGCACTGATTATACTCAATGTATACCTTTGCGGCTAATTCGGGCAATAATTACGACACTATTGATCGGCGTAAAGTCAGCCGCGATGACTCGACGAGTGACTGTGGATGACTATTAATCAACGGTTAATCGTTTTCTGATTGCAGCATTTGCTACATGCGACCTTTAAAGCATTGCAAGCGTAGGCTGAGTATTTATTTTTAAGTCCGACGTTGAGAACGTTCATATTTTTGATAACGAACGTGGTTTGCTGTAATTAAGCAAGTAAACTAGTACGTAAATTTATTTTGTGCATCATCGCCAAAAAATTCCGATTGTGGTATTTATATACTGCGTTATAAACTTGTTAATAATGTTATTGTTTCGGTCTAAAAGGCAGGTTATGTGGCAAAGTCTACTCCTTTGTCTGTCTGTCTGTTTGTTACAATTTCCAGTAAAAGCAATTAATATACGAGGTAATTACGGTTAGTGGAATAACTGCTCTCTGCATTGGGTGTTGCCTTGCATTTGTGTTTCCTGTCGTATGTAAGACAGACTGGAGGAACATTTGGTTGGTCGGCAGTGAAGCGCAACTTTATCTCGTTATAGCTGTTTACGTTGTATTAACCTCGCACCAAATGTTCTATTATTAAATTGAAAAAAAAATTTCTCGTTTTGACGGAGCATTGATACAAATAAGGATTTAAATTATATCAACTGTCTTTTTAGCTTGATACCGAATGCGCTGTTTAGGACTTGAATGCACCAAAGAGTAGACGACGGCGACTGGTCCGAACAGCACTGAAGCTCGCAGCACACCCACTTCTTAGATCGCTTTGCTAGATAGCTAGATAGAAGGAAAAGATGCCGGAAAGAAAAAAGAAAAAAAACTGAAAAATAAAGGAAGGAAAATGGAATGAGCCGGGAAAAAGGGGAAAATGAGGGAGGGTATGGGGAACTAGCTCGAATAGCTCAAAGGGAGATATCTATAGACGCCCCTACCTGTGTGCTTGCGTCACCTGTGTCGTCTGTTTACCTGTACACGTCATCATTTATCATCCTGCTTGCTGGCAGGTTGAGAGACAAACAAACGGCTGAGAGTGAGTTGTGACGTGAACACTGCTGCTGCTGCTCCTGTTGATGATGATGATGCAGTGATACGAACTGATGCGTCTGCTGCGTCGTGACAATGCGTCAAATTTCCCTGCGGACGACAGACGGAGCTCGACAGTCTCTCGATGTTTCATTCACACGCTGTTCTATAGTTGACTCTGGTGCATGCATGCTGTGACCGTAGACGACAGCCGCTTTTTCTAAATGGACGCATTGCTAGTGCTCGTGAGTCGTGACAGTTGTGCGTTAGTGTGGTAGAATCTGTCAGGATCCAAAGCCAGAGCGACAGAGCGTTCACACATGTCTTGTAAAATAAAATAAAATAAAATAAAATAAAATAAAATGCATACAAGAACTAGAGACGGTCGCCGTGTCGACTTCGTTTACTACTTATCACAGAGTTATTCGCCGTCATCATAATGGCGAGTGGCGAGTCTTATCAAAACGGTTAAAACATATCAAAGGTTTTTCATCACCCATAAGCCCCCACGTCACTGTACTTCGCTCGTAACAAACTTCGATGTGAAATTCCGACAGGGTCATCTTTGCCAGATGTTGCAGGACGAATTTGAAATTTTCGACCAATATTTAGCTATCTATAGAAAACATTACGCAGCTGCTGTCGAATTATCTACATTGCCTATTTGCGGATAACGGTGACTGACGTTTGAAAGTTTTTTGGCTATATTGAAGACCTCTAGAAATGATACGCAGAAAATCAGAGAAATAGAAAATACGGCGCATAAACAAGTATCTTTTACACTGCTTATGAAGAAGCAATCGGCAAATCCAGGAAAATGATCGTTAAAACGGTGTGCATGCGTGCGCAGGTGTGCATTTTAAAAGCTTTATTGTTATCTGCTTCATAGCAGTCTGTTGTTTACTTTTATTGGCGTATCTCCGCGACTTAGTGCTTTCGTATTCTGCCGTAGTTCCAGTGGTCCCCAATGCGATTGTGTCCGCTGGTGCCGATGCTTTGTGCAGAAGAAGAAAGAATAACAGCGACATTATCTACCCGTTTAGAGTACTTCATGCCGGTCAATAAGGTTCCGTTGTCTATGCCGGAAACAAAAAAAATTACCCCAGGTACAAACACACCGAGACAATATCTTTCCCCCAAAAAATTCACTTTTTGTTTGTTTTTTTTTGGCGAGACAAGCTTCCCCATTATGAAAAATCATTGTTGCCAATAAAGGCAACATTTATCTCCATTTGGTGTCCCTCCTCCTTGATGGCAGACTCCTACTCGAGCATAGCGATGTCGACGACTTGACGTCACTGCCGGCGATCTGCGGCGAGACGCCAGGCCGAGTGAACGCCGGTGCTGAAGGGCTGGACATCCCGGGACACGGTTCTCAACCATGTACCTGTATCACAATGACGTCCTCTCGGTCTTCTCTATCCTGCAGGCGGGTTGCTCATTGGTGTGGTTGATTTTAAATCATAATGTTATGCGTATCGGCTTTAATAATAATAATAATAATACACATATTTGTAAAGCGCCGTATTATGGGGTATTTGTTTTGGGTGGGGGGGGTTGTCCTGCAACAAATTGCCATATTTTAGTTAGGGGAAGCGCTTTGTTCGAGACGATTATGTCCGGGGGGTATTATGTCGAAGATTCGTCGATGCAGTCCAGTGAGGCTGTCTGGCCTCGATTGGCAACCGGTTCAAGGGATCGTGCACCCGCGGCTTGCTGGCGGCGTGACCTTAGTGTTCAGCTGAGCAAAGCATCAATGTGTAATCGATCGTCCAGTGCCACACCAGTCGGCCGGCCACTGCTTGTACATCGGGTCCGTCCGTCAGCGATTGATCATTAATCGTTGGACACAGACCCAAGAAACGTCAAGCCATCAATAATGCGCCTACAGTTATCGAAATTGCATGCCGCAAAGATGCCGCCCGCCTACGAACAGCGTTTCGCTCGCGGGAAAACACCGTTTGATTTTTTCGTTTGTGGTTCACATTTTAAAGCCACATTTTCTATACTTTTTCAAATTAGTTATAAAATACTAGACATTAATTTACATTAAAGATAGTTTAAGTTTAACGCAGGTATTGGCAATGTTTTGTGGGCCATTTATTACTGGGACACGGTGTATAGTGCGATGTCAAGACGGCGGTATATACAGGGTGTTCCAGAAAAAAACGGCACAAAGTTTACGGCACTATAATTTTGCAGCCGTACGTCACAGAGTCGTGCAGTTTTTAGTAAAATATTCAGAAGAAAATTGCTTACATGAAAAAGCCAGTTTTTAATTACGTTAAAAGATTGAGGATGTTGATCATCTAAAGCAACTTTTGAACAGTTGCTGGGACATGATCAGTCAAGAAATAATCGATGGGGCTATTGAACATTGGTCCAAACGACTATCGTCGGTTGTTGTTTGTGATGGACACATTGAGCACTGTTTTTTAAAAATCTGGTTAATGGGTTTGGCGTCAACTTTTATCACGCAAGTGCCTTAAAGAATGTAGATGTAAAGGTTAATACTGTTCTTGTATATTTAATTAATTAACTAGCTGCGAAACAAAGAATATTTAATTGCTGTATTTAGAAACCGGCCTTTGGCACAATTTCTTTCGGAACATTTTGCTTAACACCGCATGACTCTGAGACGTACGGTTGCAAAATTATGGTGCCACAAACTTTGTGCCGTTTTTCTGGAACACCGTGTATAATATACGTGTGGATAGAGCCAGTGCTGCAGAACGTTGTTTAGGCTATAAGACGGCGCCCGCGGCTGAATACGTCATGAATACGTCGTGAATGTCAAATCAGGTTCACTTCAGCTGCAGCTGCTGCTGCTCTGTTAACAGAGCGATCAGATCAATGTTGAGAGCGAGACTTCGAGGCTGCTGAGACTGAGACGTGTGTTTGCTGCTGCTGGCGTTCGCACACACTCAGCGCCACAATGCCTTCTAGAGCAGACACTTGTATATAAAGGGAGAACATTTTCAAGTTTGGGTTGAATGGAAGAAGTATTTTTCTACCCCCTCCATTCAATCCCAGATTTGAAAATGGGTACCGTACTTGTCTGCTAATTCACTCGCACACGAATTATTATCGTTGACGCTAAAGCTAGCCATAACCCTAAACCTGACCCTAACGCTAACTCTAATTCTAATCTTAACCCCATCCGTAACCCTAACCCTATCCCTATTTCTAACCGTAACCCTAAACCTAGCGGTTTTCCCTGCACTGTATCGCTCAAATTTCGCACGCAAGGAGCCTGGACAAAAAGCTAATTAACCCATCATAGAGCTACGGAGCGTTACCTGCCATAGTGGATCACACAGTGTTAGTTGCCTTAACTTCAGCCACACAAAAAAGTACTCGATCTTCCTACCCCATAGGGACATGAGGCTGAGTTGATGTCGGTGTTGGTTGTATGCATAGACTGTCCGCTGACAGTCACCCATCCGAGTAGTAACCAATTGATAGTGACCGGACCGAGAATCGAACCTACGACTTCTGGACTAGATCCCAAATCCGACTCCCTACCGTTACACCACTAATCGTTGTATCGCAAATTGTGGATTTCAACTTGCAACTTTACTGCATTTTCATTGTAGCGTGTTAGTAGTTTCCACCGTTTTAATCATCCAGAAAAAAAAACAGTATATGCTGACAAAAACTTAAGTCAATGATGAATATCTTTGTTGTAAGCTTATACGGCAACTTTCGCCTAATTACACAAGTTTCTGAAGATGTAGCGACCGAAGGCTCTGAAAGCTTGCTTTTGTCGACAACCCTACTGTCGGTTGACGCCTTTTTTTCGGGAATTCTAGAAAATATTCGCATAATTCTTATATAATTAGATTAGCTTGAGTTTTTGCGAGCATGCATTTATATGTAGTTAATAATATAACAGGGGTATTTTACCGTATTTCTAGGTGTTGCTCAATAGACGGACGGTCGTATAGTATGTCTTCACTCGACCGACATTCTTTGCTAGTTGCATCGATTTTGGTTCGTGGTAATCGGTGAATAGTAAGGTGCTTTAATTTACGCCAACGCCACGAATGCTTTGAAAGTTGCGTGTCTGCTGCATGTAGTGTAAGATTAATCACGAAATACGGAGACACGTCGTGTGTTTATTTTCAGGTTTCAGGTCACTACTCTGATCATGTTGTGTGACAGGCAGTGTACGTTACTGCGCAGCAATAATACTGCGTTCTGATGCATTGTGCTTAGCGACCGACGGTCGTCGTCGCCGCAGCGGTCGCCGTGAGTTATGAAGCTTATCGTCTGCTGCTGCTGCTGCTGCTGCTGCCGCTGGCATCATGTGATGATGACGATGATAATGCTGAGATGGTGCCGGCGTAAAGTGGCTTGCAAGCCGAACAGCAAGCCGTAGCATCCGTCATACGACTGCTTAGGACACACCCACATGTGCGGCAAAATTTAATAAAATAGAATAAATCGGCTAGAGACGGTCGCCGTCCACTCCGTTCACAGTTTGTCACAGGGCGAAACGTGGCGCTACAAACTTGCAAAGTAGTTTTTAAGAGTTCACACGTATTGCGATTTATTTTTTGGCCTACTTTTTATCGTTTACTGCACTGTCTGCAGTGTTATAACTGACCATAATCTCACTCCAGTCAAACGCGACGATCAGTGGTGAACTGGTGGTTCTAGCCCTCAATATCTGGGGGGGCACGGCCACATGGCAAGCGCGGTGACGCGAGCCTATGACGGGGGCCACCGGGGTCCAGGGCAGAGCCTTTGGTGAGAGGGTCTGAAAGAAGCTGAAGCACTTTTGGTTTTTGGACATTTAGTGAAAGCTGCAAATTTGCCCACTTTTCTATAATTTGGTAACGCAAGAAATCAGATATTTGTGTTATCTTTGCAAAACAATATGGGTGGCCACGAAATTGGGAGTCTGTGCCCGTCAGCCCGGGCCTAAAACCGCCACTGACGACGATTGAGACGTGTCTCGCGTCGGTATATCACATATGCGTTTCGGCAGAACACAGCATCGATCACTGTCGTGAAATCAGTACGTTTTAACACAGTCTAGCGTTTATTATGTCACGTTACCGGACCGCCTGCGCCTATTCCAGGTTTTAATTTATACCATTTGTTTATCTTTTTGGCTATTTTCGTTTCGTTTTATTCATAGAAATGCATGAACTTTTAACTGATAATAATAATCTTTCACTTGCCGTTTGTGTCACGATCAATGTGATTCGAAATATTTTGTTTATTTTATCTGACCAACAACCGACTGCAAAGCTCTTCATTTTTTCTTCCACCTGTGAGTCCGGTGCGTGTGCAGATTGCTTGTCGCTTAACTGCTGTAAGGTGTGACGTCACGAAGTCACAGTGTCACAGACACATATGTCTGTTTGTCTGTTTGTTTGCAGACCCGTTACTTATTTTGTTGGCGCCGAGTGTTACATCGCGAGACTAGCGCTCGTTTTGTTGGTCGATTGCCTGGCGATCTGGACACCGGCCTGCAGCCTGCACTTAAGTAATTATTCCTGGCTGGGCCGCCACTTTGTCGCTACATAATTCATACGCGTCTAGCTCGTGTGTCGCTGGTCCGGGCGGTTTATAACTGTGTATAGGCGCTGTGGTCGTCACGTCATCAGTCTTCACTCTTCAGTGTTCTTCCTGCCCAGTTAATTGAATCTAGACGCCCGAGTCCGCCACAGACTCACTGGTCATCTGCTACTGCTACCGCTGCTGCTGTTGTACACTGATAAACGGATTCATGTCCGTCGTGTTTCGCTGCATACAGCCAGCAGTCAGTCTTTAATACTGCAGTCAGTAGTCTATTTCATTCGAGCGAGTGTTAGCTGAACGTTATGGGGTGTTTACACGATTCAACAAACGTCCAGCAAACTTCCAGCAAATGTAATGCTGGACGTTTGCTGGATCGTGTAAACACCCTATTACAGTGCTTGCTGGCTGAAGCATCTAACAGCCACATGTCATTGGACGACTTGCTTGACAAATATACGTCAAGCATAGACTCATCGTAACAAGAAAAAAAATAAGATACGATATATACGATACGATGGTCATACTGCATATAAAATTATTACGCCGTGTCCCAAACAATACGTGCCACTTTTATTTTTTGAATAACTCCGCGAAACATCGAAAGATTTAACAGTGGGTCAACATGTGTAAGCTGGCGGCCGCATACACACGACAGCTTTGCTTGATGCAGAACGGACCGTCGCGTTTTGCTGGTTTCAGAAATTCTTTGCTAGAAGTTTATTTGTGATAGCGTTGGGTGCGTACAGATCGTGCTGGGCGAGGACCAGGCGTTGACCGATGACCTGATCATCTCAAAGCGTAGTGCAGAATGCCCGGAGGATGACGAAGACGACTGCGTCTATGACCTGGAGCCGAACCAGTTGATCTACCCAGTCACCGTCATAACTACTCGCAAACCCAGACAGTACGCCGCGGCGTATCGTTTCACTTGATGCACGTAACTAACCAAGTAAATAAGTAAGTAAGATGTAAATTTGTAGCGCATAACGTTAAAAAACATGTTATACACGGTGTCTTTTCCAATTAGCAGCAGTTTCACGAGATAAACTATAGGCCTAAGTGCCTATCTGTGTCAGTAAACATTAAACAGTATAAGTTTACGACAGAAATATTTAGCATGAACTCTATAGTTTTTGTCTGTATTAAATACTGCTCACGCAAGTAATGGCTGGTTCTTGGAGGATGCGTCAAACAATCGTAAGTGCTATGCTTGCAGTTCTAGCGTTCGCATGCATCCGCTACAAAGTAGATTTGCTAAAAGTACCAGTATTACAGCTCAATCCAAACGAGCCAAATTCTTGAGAGGCATGACGGTAAAACAAAAGCACGAAGCTGGCGCTCTGTTTTCTAAGCGGTAGCCCAGCTTCTCGTTGTTTTTTTAACGTTGATTGTATTTGTATGTGTATGCGTGTATAGTCGGCGGCAGACAACGCCCGCAACGACGCAGCACCCGCTAGACGGCGGCACGCGTCAATCAGTCGTGGATCATCTGTGTGCCGATGATGACGAGGACTGTTCGGCGTCGTCTGGTGTCGAAGAACCCGCCACTGCAGTCATGACTGATCCAACCACGTCCTCGACGCCGGCGTCCACGAGCACTGCCGTCATTCCAACACGCCTCGATGTCACGTCGACGCGACAACACGTCGGTCACGGTCCACCACCGAGCCCCACGCGTCCACCGCCACCCACACGGCGCAGCGACGGCGC